>Ga0326597_10000116_pt1 | contig 140454 bp, 141 predicted proteins | sample RVTome_12_FD_203789 | JGI IMG/M metagenome (GOLD analysis project Ga0326597, IMG submission 203789) | Soil microbial communities from uranium-contaminated site in the Upper Colorado River Basin, Wyoming, United States - RVT100D185 | ecosystem: Environmental > Terrestrial > Soil > Contaminated... | reverse complement strand
CGGCCTCGGCGCCGCCAACGGCGATGCCGGCGCGGCGGCGCGGCGCGAGGAGGTCGGCTATCGGATGTCCTACGAGCAGGTCGCCGAAGCCGAGCGGCGCATCCAGAACTGGCTGTCGCGCCGCGGCTTTATCCCCGCGGGCGAAGCAGACGCAAGGCTCGCCCTTCCCCTCCGGCAGCAGCTCTAGGTGCCCCGCCGTCGAATTCGGGCCGCCTCAGGCCTGGCAGCCGACCAGATAGGTGAACCGCTTGGCCACCTTGGCGATCTGTGCCGCCGGCTTGTCCACTGCGTCGTCGGAGACTTGATAGCCGACGCTGGTGGTATCGAGAAATCGCAGCAACACGTCCTGTTTGATGGCGAAGTTCACGTTCTGCGGGATACTGCCCATTTCCCGCGCAATGGCCATGGAATTGAGCATCGAAACGACCATGCCGACGACCTGGCCCTTTGCGTCGATGACCGGCCCGCCGCTGTTTCCGGGCTGGACCGGCGTCGTGATCTGAAGAAAGCGCGCATCGTTCCCGATGCCGGCCAGGGCGCTGACATTGCCGACGGTGACCGAGGCTTCCAAGGCCAAAATGCCACTCAAGGGAAAACCTATGGCGATCGCGGTCTCTCCCGCTTCGACGCGGCGGCGGCCGCTGAAGCTAGCGAAGGCGTGGCTAGCCAGGCCCGCGACCCGCAGCACCGCAAGGTCGTTCGCGGGGTCTTCGACCACCAGGTTTGCCGACCGCTCGATGCCCTGGTCGCGGACAATGATGCTGCGGCAACGCTCGACAACATGGCGGTTGGTGACGAGGTGGCCGTCGGCCGAGACGGCGAAGCCGGTGCCAGCCTGCACATAGGTCCGCGTCGCTCTTGGCGCGCGCCGCATGTCTGCCTTCGGCGAGGCCTCGCCATTCGCGACCACATCGGGTTTGGGCACGCTCGGCACGCCATCGGCATCGACGCATCGCGAGTAGGCGGTCAGGAAGCGGGAGCCGTCGGACAGCCAGCAATCGACCATCGGATTGCGTACCGGGTGGTAGCTGCCGGAAGCATCCGCGCGGGCCTTGAAAGCCGGCGCTTCCTCATCCGCTGCGGCGAACCGGTCGCCAGCACAGCCAGCCAGGAGGAGCGTCGCAATCAATGTTGCGCCCACGGTGCCATCGTGACCCGCTATCGACCGTATCCGGATTGCCAGCATCACTGTCGTCAGGGCACAGGTAATGAATACCTTGCACGCCGAAAAAATTATGAAGAGAACGCGGTCAACGCCGACGCGGCAAAAGACAAATTAATTACTTCTTCCATCACTCTTTCTATTTTAGCACCGGCTATTCTCTGGTTCTATTCGGCGACCGGCGGGGAGTCGGGGCGGCGGTGTTAAGCCGACCGGGCGGCCGTCACCCACAACGCGCGGCGGTGCGCCAACCGGCCTCGCACTTCGGCACTTATGCGTGTTGTGGGCGCCCCGGCGTTTCCGTACACTGGCGCCGACCCGACCGTCGGCGTAGGTGCAAGGACCTTCGTTGAAGATGGCAAAGTTCGAAGCCGACGATCAAGGAACGCACAAATGGCTCCGCGCGCCCGCCGTGGCAAGTCATCCCATTCCTCCATCTGCTGTCTGGCACGGAGCCGGCGAGACGCGCACGCGGCGGCCTTGCGCCAGCCCCAACTTTCATAGCTGCCGACTTGAACTGTGGCGTGTCCTGTAGAGGCGATGCCGCCGCGGCGACAGGTCGGACCGGTTGCCTGGTCGGCGGGACCCGCGGCTCTAGGCTTTGCACGCCGAGCAGCGGGACTGCCTTGTTGAAGGAAATGTTTACGTAAAGATGAAGCTGGGTCTCGAAATAGCCACGCGCGGCGAGCGCTTCACGCGGATCGACCAGGCCGCTGTTCTCGCCGCCTACAGTCGTTACGCCAATATCTACGACATCCTTTTCGGCGCCATTTTCGAGCCGGGACGACGGGCCGCGGTGAAGGCGGCGAACACCCGGCCCGGACAGCGCATCCTCGAGGTGGGGGTCGGCACCGGGCTGTCATTGCCGCGGTATCGTGCCGACGCCCGGGTGGTCGGCATCGACGTATCGCTGGAGATGCTGGAAAAAGCGCGCCTGCGGGTCGCCCAGCAAGGCTTGGCCCAGGTCGAGGCCCTGCACGAGATGGATGCCGAGGACATGCGCTTTGCCGACGCCAGCTTCGATGCCGTGGTCGTCATGTATACCGTCTCGGTGGTGCCGGACCTGGGGCGCCTGTTCCGGGAGATCCGCCGGGTCTGCGCCCCGGGGGGCGCAATTGTCGTCGTCAATCATTTCGCCTCCAGCAGTATTCTCGCCGGCATGGTGGAGAAGGCCATGGCGCCGTTTTCCTCGACCATCGGCTTTCGTCCCGACCTGAAGGAGGCCGACCTGGCGCGGCATGCGGCGCTGCCGTTCGAGGAAGCCCGGAAGGTCAACGTCTTCGGTTATTGGAAGCTGATCCGCTTCCGCAACGCCGGGCCGGCTACGGATTGATCCTCTTGCAGATGCCTTGCGCGACCAGCGCCGCCGCGTCTGCCCGGCCGAGGCCGCGGGCCCCGTGCTTCAGCGTTTCGCGCAAATGCCGCGCCTGCGGCAGCGCCGCGTCCAGTTCCTTGTCCGCGCGGATTTCGTCCAGATAGACGCCCGCCGTGGTCGGCAGTTTCTTCAGGTTGGCCCAAAAGCCCTCGCCGCTGCAGCTCTCGATGATAGTGGCGATGAAGCTGGCGGCGTAAAGCCGCTTCACCGCCGCCTGCACCTTGTCGTCGATGAATTCCAGGGCGTCGTTGTAGGCGCCGGGCTCGCTGATCAGCTGCTGAGCATCCTGCGGGAAGGTGAGCTTGGAATAGTCGATCTCGGCCGCCGCCGGCGTGACCGAAGCGAGGCTCAGCACCAGCAGTATCGCCACGATCCGCATGGCCTCACGGGGTCCGTGGACGCCCCAGCCGCACGACCAGCAGGGCGCCGGTGATCAGCATGGTCGCCGCCGCGGCGATGATCACGGCATAGGAAAGCAAAAGCGCCGGCGAGCGGGCGCCGACAAGCTCGAAACGCATCTTCTCACCGACCAGCAAGCGCTCGCCCTCGACCCGCACGCGGTCGATGATCTGATCAGGGATCACCGACAGCTTGAGGTCGGACACGTCGAGGCGGTTGTCGTCCCAGAGCAGGATTTCCCTGATGTCGGAGACCTCCATGGCCGGCAGTTCGAAGACAATGCCATTGCCGATCGGCGTGTCGGTCAGCGTCTCGGTTCTGTGGCTCCAGCCGTCCTCGAACTTGATCTCAAGCAGGTAGTCGGGGGCATCGGGCAGCGACACGATCTTGACGTCGACGCCCGGCCGCTTCTGCACCAGTATGCTGTCGACGCTGCCCGGCGGCGCCAGGACGCCCAGGGCAAGGCCGGCCAGCAACAACAGCAGGCCACCGGCCAGCGCCACGGCATAGGGACGCAGCGGCCGCCATCTCCGGGCGCCGGCTGGCGGCGAGGTCGCCCCCGCCTCCGGCGGCTCCCCGCCCGGGGCCCGCGCGCTCTCCGTGTCCGGCAACGCCATCAACAGCATTCCGCTCGACAGTATCGATACCAGGATGCCGGCCAGGAAGACGTAGAAGCCGTATTCAATACTGGCACTGACGATCCCCTGTATCCGGTAGACCACGATCAGGACGGCGATGATGAAGACGTCCAGCATCGAGTACTTGCCGAACCTATTGAATGTCGCGACGATGTGCCAGCGCAGCGTTGCCCGCATGCGCTCGATGCTGAGGGCGATCAGCAGCGTCGCGACCAGCTTGAGCGCCGGGAAAATCACACTGAACACAAGGACCAGGCCGGCCAGAAGGTAGCTGCCGTCGCCGGCGATCGCGCCGATCGTGCCCAGCACGGAATGGCTGACCGTCTCGCCGAACCGCGTGACGCTGAGGACCGGGAACGACAGCCCGGCGGCCAGCAGGCAGAGCCCGACATAGGCGGTGACCGCAGCGCCTTGGCGCATCACCGGCCGCTCGTTGCTCATGCGCCTGTACCGCTCGCTCCGGCCGCGGCGCGCCCGCTCAGACGTAAGAGCGGCGAGCGATCTCGGCTGTGTCATCGAGGTCCGGCAAGCAACGGCAGAGCGCGTTCAGCTCGGCCGCCCGTCCCTCCGGCAGAACCCGAAGGGCCTGACCGCTAAACTTGGCATCGAGATCCGCATCGCTCATCGGCTGGTGCAGGCTGCCGATGCCGTGCTCGATACGGCGCTCGTGCACCGTCCCGTCCCGCATCTCGACCTGCACCACGGCACCGTCCGGTTCGACGCCGGCATCGGCTGCCGCGAGGATGCGGGCCCTGAGCGCCAGCACCCGGGGGTCGTCGACGCACTCGTCTTCCGCCTCGGCGAGGCCGGCCGCGGCGCGTATCAGCGCCGCCGCGGTCCAGTGTTGCAGGCTGACCTGCGCGGTCTGACCATCCGGTGGCGCCGGCCGGTCGCAGAGCGTCAGGCATAACGGGTGCACGCCGAGCCGCACCGTGTTGACGCTCTCGGCATCGAAGCCCGGCCGCCGCGCGATCTCCAGGCAGCCGTCGATCGAGGGATGTATGACGATGCCGCAAGGATAGGGCTTGTAGGCGTTGGCCAGAATCTCCCAGCTCCGGCCGAGTCCGTCGGTCGCCGCCGGCAGGTGCGGCTTGAGGGCGAAGACCTCGGCAAAGCCTTTCGCGCCCTCGATGATGCGCTCGGAACAGCTGAAGCCCTGCGCCGCCAGCAGCGCCGACCAGAGGCCGCAGCGCGCGGCATGGCCGGGCACGAAGGCGGTGCTCATGGTGCCATGACCCTGGCGGAAGCCGGAGGCCTGCTGGGCAGCGTGGCCGAGTGCCCAGACCGTGCGTTGCAGATCGAGGCCCAGCAGGCGCGCCGCCGCGGCGGCGGCGCCGATGCCGCCGCTGACACCGGTGATGTACCAGCCGACCTGCCCCTCGGCCGGCGGCGCCACCAGCATCTTCGACAGCCGGCACTCGACCTCGATGCCGAGCACCAGGGCAAGCAGGTAGTCGCTGCCGGAAATACGCTGCCGCTCTGCCAGCGCCAGCAGCGCCGATGCCACCGGCCCGGTCGGATGGGTCACCGTCGCGAGGTGAGTGTCGTCGAAGGCATGCGCGCTCGAGCTCAGGCAATTCATGAATGCGGCATCAAGATAGCTCAGCATCGGCCCGTGCCCGATGACGGTAGCCTGGGCCGCGCCGGCGACCTCGCGGCAGGCGGCCAGCGCCGCTTTGCTGGCAGCGTGCCGCGCACCGCCCAACGCGCATCCCACCCAGTTCACAAAGCTTCGGATGCCCTCGCGGCGGACGTCCTCGGAAAGATCGTCGATGCCGGTGTCGAGGACGAATTCGGCCAGGGCGCGGGTGGTTTCGGCCATCGTTGCGGGCTCCGTCGAGTGGCAGGTCGGAAGCGGGTAGAGTGGACCTAGGGCGATCCGGCCGGCAAGGCTGCGGCGGCTCAAGCCTGCGATGCCGAGCGGCCCTGCCAGTTGCGGCGTATCGCTTCGCACTCCGCGACCCGCACGCCAGTGACGACTTCAAGCCTGCGCTTGGTCAGCGCCAGCAGCTTTTCGACCGAGTAATCGCCGTAATCGGTGCGCCGCATCGCGGCGTGCCGCGCGCCCAGGATCAGGCCGCTCACCTTTGCTTCCTGCAGGGCCCAGCAACACATCGGGCACGGCTCCATCGTGGTATAGCAGCTTGCCCCCGAGAGATCGGTGCTGCCGAGCTTGCGGCAGGCATCGCGGATCGCATCGACTTCGGCGTGTGCCGTCGGGTCGCACTCGCTGACGGCCCGGTTCTGGCCGACGCCGATGACGGCGCCGTCGCGGACGATCAGCGAGCCGACCGGCACGTTGCCGGCTGCCATGGCCCGCTCCGCCTCGGCCAGGGCGGCCCGCATGAACGCATCGTGGCCCCTATCCATTACGCCTCTCCCTGGCGCTCGAGGAACGCCTGCATGGCTTCGGGATCGAGCAGAGGAAAGACCTGGAACTCGGCCGGCACGATGTCGCACCACTGGTTCAACAGTTCGTGCAGGCGCTCGTTCGAGGCAACGTCGAGGATCGCCACGGCGCCACGGCCGACACGGCCGTAAACCGAGCGCACCTCGCCGCCGTCGATGAGCGGCTGAATCCACTGCCAATAGCGCTTGCGATTGCCGGCGGCCTCGCTCGGCCGGGTCGGCAAGGGCTGGCTGACGATCAAATGCAGCATTTCGGCAACGTCCTCTCCGTCATTGCAGTACCAGAGGCCGAACGGGGCGCGTGCGTTCGCAACGATATCAAGGCTGGAGTGCCGACGATACGCCGGCGAGAAAGGCGGCTCACTACTCCCGTGCTACCATGACGACTGATTCGGGCGAGTCATTGGTGAAAGTCCAGCGGGCATGTTTCCGCCCCGCTGGCAAAGCAGGAGCGTCCTCCGCATGTCATTGAACAAATCCGGGCGCGAGGCCGCCGCCGCGCTGACGCGCCAGATCGGCGTGCTGTATGTCATCGTCGGGGCATCCGGCCTGATCGTCCTGTTGTTTTCCGGCCGGCCGGAAGGCTACGAGGCGTTTAACGATCCCGTAGCCATCATTGCCTTGGCCGTGCTGTTCGTGGCCCTCATCGTCATCGGCCTGGTCATGGCCGTACCAAAGTCGGACCCGAAAGCGCGGTTTCGGCGCTAGTCGCTGTCTTGCCGCAGACCATCAGGGCGAAGGCATAGATCAGCGCCTGGTCGCGCAGCCTCTCGAAACGCCCGGCGCTGCCGGCGTGCCCGGCCGCCATGTTCATTTTCAGGAGCTTGAGGGTGTCGTCGGTGCTGAGGGCGCGCAGCTTGGCGATCCACTTCGCCGGCTCCCAATAGGTGACTCGTGGATCGGTCAGTCCGCCGGTCGCCAGCACGTGCGGATAGGGCTTGGCTGAAATATTCTCATAAGGACAATAGGCGGCCAGCCGGCGAAAGGCCTCCGCGTCTTCGATCGGATTGCCCCACTCGTCCCATTCCGGCGGCGTCAGCGGCAGGTCGGCATCCAACATGGTGTTCAGGACATCGACGAACGGCACTTCGGCGATGACGGCACGAAACAGCTCGGGCCGCATGTTGACGACCGCGCCGAGCAGCAGGCCGCCGGCGCTGCGGCCATGACCTATGACGTTGCCTGCGGCACCGTACCCTGATTCGATCAGGGCCTCGGCGGCGGCGATGTAGTCGAGAAAGCTGTTCTGCTTGTGCTCGAGCTTGCCGTCGGCATACCAGCGATAGCCGAGATCCATGCCGCCGCGGACGTGCGCCACGGCGAAAACGAAGCCGCGGTCTACCAAGCTCAACCGGCTGCCGTCGAAGCCGAGCGGCAGGCTAATGCCGTAGGCGCCATAGCCATAAAGCCACAGCGGCGCCCGGCCGTCCGGAACCAGGTCCTTGCGGCGCAGCAGCGAGACCGGGACCGACGCGCCGTCGTGGCCGCGCGCGATCAGCCGCTCGACGACGTAACGGCCAGGCTCGTGGCCGCTCGGCACCCGCTGGCGCTTGCGCACGACGCGCCGGCGGCTGGCCATGTCGTAGTCGACGATTTCCTCCGGCAGCCGTGGCGAGCTGAGCCGGTAGCGCAGGGTCGAGGTGGCGAACTCGTGCCCGGGATCGAGCAGAAGGCTGTACGCCGCCTCTTCGCTGGCGACGACATGCTCCTCCCCGCTGGCGAAGTTCCGGACCACGATCCGGGGCAGTCCGTCGACCCGCTCGCGCCGCACCAGCCAGTCGCGGAAGACGACGAACTCAATGATCAGACGGCCCGCCCTATGCGGCACCAGGTCGCGCCAGTTCTCCGGTCCCGGCGAGGCAAGCGGCGCCTCGACCAGCTTGAAGTCCTCGGCACCATCGATGTTGGTACGGATGATCAGCCGGCCCTGCCACTCGCTGGCCTCGTAGTCGATCCCGGCGCGCCGGGCCGCGATCAGCACCAGCGTCGCGTCGGCCCGGTCGGCCTCCAGGAAGTACGCCTCGGCCGTCGAGGAATGGTCATGCGCCGAGAACAGGATCAGCCGGCGGCTCTCGCTGCGGGCGAGACTGAGATAGAAGCGCGGGTCCGGTTCTTCGTAGACGACCTCGTCGGTGGTGACGTCGTGGCCAAGGCGGTGGCGCCGGATACGGCAGGGTCGATGGTGCGCATCGAGCTCAACGTAATAGAGCGTCGCTGAATCGTTGCCCCAGACCACGGTCGGCTGAGCGTTGACGATGCCCTCGTCGAGATACTGAGCGGAGGCCAGCTCCTTGATGCGGACACGGTGGTATTCGCCGCCGCTGGTATCGACGGCATAGGCAAGCAGCCGGTGGTCGGGGCTCTGGGCGACCCCGCCGAGGCGGTAGAAGGCGTGCCCTGCGGCTTCGTGGTTGCCGTCGATCAGCACCGCCTCCCGGGCCTCGTCGGCAATGCCGCGCCGGCAGAACAGCGGCTGCTCGCCGCCCGGCACGTAGCGGAAGTAGTAGGCGAAGGGACCGTCCGGTGCCGGCACCCCGGTATCGTCCTCTTGCAGGCGCCCCTTCATCTCCTGGTAGAGCCGCTCCTGCAAAGGCAAGGTCGGCGCCAGGACCGCCTCTATATAGGTCTGTTCGGCTTCCAGATGGGCGTGGATTTCTGCATCGAGCGTCTCGGGCTCGCTCATCACCTGCTGCCAGTTTGCCGCCCTGAGCCAGTGATAAGGGTCGTCGAGAATCTCGCCGTGGTGGCGTTCGCGATGCGGATGCCGGGCGGCCAGGGGCGGCAGCGGCCTGGTCGGAATCTCTCTGCGGGTGGACATGGGTGAGCGATATCGTCCGTAAACATGGTGCGGTCAAGAGGGCCACAATCGGCCATGACCGCTTCCGCTTTTTGTCCGAGGGGACGAAAATGACCGCCTCTCGTACCGGAGGATCGCATGAAGATCGACGCCGCCGTCAACCTCGACGACCTGCGCAAGCTGGCCAAGAAGCAGATGCCGAAGATCGCCTTCGACTTCATCGAAGGCGGCGTTGAGGACGAGGATGGGCTGGCGCGCAACGAGCGCGCCTTCCGCGAGCATCGCCTGGTGCCGCGCTATCTGGTCGACGTCTCGACCCGTGATCAGTCGGTCGAGATCTTCGGCCGCCGCTACGCCAGCCCCTTCGGCATCTCGCCGACCGGCATGGCCGGCCTGTTCCGCCCCGGCGCCGACCTGATGCTGGCCGGAGCGGCGCGCGAGGCCAACATCCCCTTCACCATGTCGGGCGCCAGCACCGCCTCGATCGAGGACCTGGCCAAGGTCGCGCCGGAGCATGGCTGGTACCAGCTCTACGCCGCGCGCGATAAGTCGATCTCCGAGGACATGATCCGCCGTGCCGCGGAGGCCGGGCTCTCGACCCTGGTCCTGACCGTCGACGTGCCGGTCCACTCGAACCGCGAACGCAACGTGCGCAACGGCTTCTCGCGGCCTTTGAAGCTCTCGCTGGGCACCCGCCTCGATGCCCTGCGCTATCCGGGCTGGCTCGCCCGCTATCTGAAGAACGGCATGCCGATGTTTCCCAACTGGCAGCCTTACGCCGGGGCCGGGGCCGATGCCGAGAAGGTCGCCGCCTTCATCGCCTCGCAAACCACGGCGCCGCTGACCTGGAAGGACGTCGAGCGCTTCCGCGAGCTGTGGCCGCGCAGCTTCGCCGTCAAGGGCATCATGCACCCGGAAGACGCGCAGCGGGCGGTCGAGATCGGCGTCGACGGCATCATCGTCTCCAACCACGGCGCCCGCCAGCTCGACCGGGCGCCCTCGCCGCTGGAGGTGCTGCCGGCGATCAAGGCCACGGTCGGCGACCGCGTGGCCTTGATGCTCGACAGCGGCATCCGGCGCGGCTCGGACGTGCTGGTGGCGCTCTGCCTCGGGGCGAGTTTCGTCTTCCAGGGCCGGCCCACGCTCTATGGCGCGGCGGCCGGCGGCCGCGCCGGCGTGACCAAGGCGATCAGCATCCTGCAACGCGAGATCGACCTGGTGATGGGGCAGCTCGGCTGCCCGCGCCTGGACCTGCTCAGCGCCGACTACCTGCTCTGGGACCGCGCCGGCGGGCCCGGCAGCAACCGGCTGCCCTGAGCCGCGCTCACGCCTTCTTCTTCTTCTCGGCGTCGAACACCGCCTGCACCCGCTTCGGATCGACCTCGATGGTGAGGCCGGCGCGCTCTTGTTGCAGGATCATGAAGGCGCGGGAATCGCGGCCGTCCCAGCCGCGGTTCAGCGCTTCGCGCATCTCCATCTGCGTCAGGTTGATCAGCCGCATCGGCACGCCGACGTCGCGGCCCAGCTCGCAGGCCAGCGAGACGTCCTTGTGCGCCAGCTTCAGCGCGAAGTCCGGCGGGTCGTAGCTGTTGATCAGGAAGTGATCGGAAAGGCTGTCGAAGGTACGCTGGCGGCCGCGCGCGCCCTGTCGGATCGCTTCCCACAGGGCCAGCGGCTCGACCCCGGCCTTGACCCCGGCGGTGAAGATCTCGGCGACCGCGCACTGGATCGCGTAGCCGGCGCTGTTGTGCACCAGCTTGGCGATCGAGCCGGCGCCGATCGGGCCGATGTAGCGAACCTGGTCGCCCATGGCGTCGAGCACGGCGCGGTGCTGGTTGAAGACCGCCTCGTCGCCGCCGACCCAGACCGCGAGCTTGCCCGAGGCGGCGCCCTTGGGCCCGCCGCTGACCGGGGCGTCGAGGACGTGGATGCCGCGCTTGGCGAAGGCGGCATGGATGCGGCGGACCAGGGTCGGCGAGTTGGTCGAGAGATCGAAGAAGACGTGGCCGGGCTTCATGCCGGCGATCAGGCCGGTCTCGCCGTCCATCGCCACCTGCTCGACCTCGGGCGGCCCCGGCAGCGAGGTCAGCACCACCTCCGAGGCCTCGGCGACCGCGCGCGGTGTCTCCGCCCAGACCGCCCCGGCGGCGATGTGGCGCTCGGCCACCTGGCGGTGCAGGTCGCTGACCACCAGATCGAAACCGGCCTTCTGCAGATTGCTCGCGAAGCTCGCACCCATGGTGCCGAGGCCGATGAAGCCTACCTTTGCCACGTTCCTTCCTCCCATTACGTTCAGGGTTTCACACCGCCGCTCAGTCGTCGTTTGCCTCGAAGACGTCCTTTGCCACGTTGGCCGCGGTCATCGCCGTCGGCCAGCCGGAATAGAAGGCCAGGTGCGTGATCACCTCGGCCAGCTCGTCCTTGCTGACGCCGTTATAGAGGGCGCGCTGCAGATGGCCGCGCAGTTGCGCCTCGCGGTTCATCGCGATCAGCGCGGCGACCGTGATCAGGCTGCGCTCTCGCTTCGACAGTCCCGGCCGCTCCCAGACGTCGCCGTAGACCACCTGCTCGGCCAGCTCGACCAGTTTCGGCACCGTGCCGCGCACCCGATCCCGGGCTTCCGTCGTCGGCGGCTTCGCCATGCTCCCCTCCCCGGCCGCCAGCGCGGCCATCCGGCTATTGTCTGCACAAGCTCCTAGTGAACGCCCTCTGGCGGTGCGGCGCAATTGGCCGCGACGAGCGGACGCACCGGCCGCCGGCGGCTAGCCCGCCGCCGCTGATTTCTTCTCGTCGTGCCCCTGATGCTTCCACGGCCCGACATAGCCCCCGGACCAGTCGGGTGGTATCTCGCAGCCGCGGGGATCGTGACTGGAGAAGCGCGCGCGTTGGCCCCGGACAATCGTGCCTTCGTAAGGACTGGGGATCGGGTTGACCACGTAGGGGAAGGAATCGGCCGAGCTGTAAACGTTGAGCAGCAAGGGCCGCATCCGCTGCGACTCGTTACGCCGCGAGCCGTGGATGACCCTACAGCTGAGCAGCGCCAACGAGCCGGCCGGACCGGTCAGCGCCGTCAGGTCATCGCGCCAGCCCCGCGGCAGCTCTTCCTCCGGGATGCGCAGGACCCAGTTCCGGTCCTTGTCGTACATGCTGTAGAGCTCGCCCTTGTGGCTGCCGCGGATCGCCAACAGCGGCCCCTGCTCCATGCCGCAGTCCTCGAGGTAGAGCCCGACCGTGACCGGGCTGTAGTCGGTGTGCGGCCAGGCCTGAATATCCTGGTGCCAGTCGAACAGCTGGCCGCCCTCGGGCCATTTGAAGTTCAGCTTCGAGTGATAGTACTTGACGTCGGGTCCGCAGACATCGGCGGCGACGTCGGCCGAGGCTGTGTCCCTGGCGAATTCCCAAAACGCCGGGTGGTGTGAGACCGGGCTGCTCAGGCGGCGCAGCCGTGGCGTCTCGCGGCTGTGCCCCTCTTCCAGAATGAAGCGGCCGTCGTTCGTCTCGACGCTGCGGCTGAGCTCGACCATCTCCGCCATCGCCGCCTTCAGCTTGCGTACCCAGGCGGCGGAAATCGCGCCTTCGACGACGACGCAGCCGTCCTCGAAGAATTGCTCGCGCGCGGCCGCGCTCATGACCCGCGTCGGGTGTTTCAGCACATCGTGCGTCAGCATCGGAGTTCTCCCTGCCGCCGCTCCTCGGCACGCCCGGCGCCGGGCCGGCAGCCTGCCTAAAGGCTAGCCGATCGGCCCGGTGCTGTTCCAGCCTTGATCGGTTCCCGGCCGCAGCGCCGGGCGGCGCAGTAGCTGTGTGCGGCGGTTCGCCGTATCGTTGGTCAGGCGCCAGGCTCTGAGCGCCCGAGAAAACGGAGGACAGGTTATGGTCGCAGGCAACACCTATGTCCTGACCGAGGTCGTCGGCTCGTCCGGAAACTCGATCAGCGAAGCGATCCAGAGCGCCATCGATACGGCGTCGAAGTCGCTCAGGAATCTCAGCTGGTTCGAGGTCGTCGAGGTCCGCGGCCACATCACCGACAAGAAGGTCAGCGAGTACCAGGTGACCTTGAAGCTCGGCCTGCGCTACGACAAGTAGTCGCCTCAGGCGAGCTCCTCGCGCACCATCGCGGCACCCTCGACCATCGCCCGCATCTTGCCGTAAGCGACCGGACGCGGCAGGTATTTGAGGCCGCAGTCGGGGGCGACAACGAGACGCTCGGCGGGGCAGTGCGGCAGGGCCCGGCGGATCCGCGCCGCCACCACGTCCGGCGTCTCGATCTCGTGGCTCGAAAGGTCGAGCACGCCGAGAATGATCTTCTTCTCGGCCAGCGCCTCCAAGACCGAGCAGTCGAGCGAGGACTGCGCCGTCTCGATGGAAATGCCGTGGGCGCTGCAGCCGGCCAGCTCCGGCAGGAAGGAATATCCCGACGGCCGCTCGTGGATGATCGCGGCGTAGCCGAAGCAGATGTGCACCGCGGTCTCGCCGCTAATGCCCTCGAGCGCGCGGTTCAGGGCGGCGAGACCGTACCGGCGGGCCTTCTCGGGCCGCGCCTGCATGTAGGGCTCGTCGAGCTGCACGACCTCGGCGCCGGCGGCGAACAGGTCCCTGATTTCGGCGTTCACCGCGGCGGCGTAGTCGAGCGCCATTTCCGCCTCGTCCGCGTAGAAGTCGTTCTGCGCCTGCTGCGACATGGTGAAGGGGCCCGGCACGGTGATCTTGATGCGCCGTTCGGTGTTTGCGCGCAGGAACCTGACGTCCTCGACCTGGACCGGCCGCTGCCGCCGGACCCGGCCGACGATACGGGGGACCGGGTTGGGATGGCCGCTGCGGTCCAAGGCCGTGCCGGGGTTGTCGAGGTCGACCCCGTCGAGCGCGGTGGCGAAGCGGTTGGAATAGCTCTCCCGGCGCATCTCGCCGTCGGTGATGATGTCGAGGCCGGCCAGCTCCTGGTCGCGGATCGCCAGGACGGTGGCGTCGTCCTGCGCCTGGGCCAGCCACTGCGGCGCCACGCGCCACAGCTCGGCGGCCCGCACCCGGGGCGGGAAGCGCCCGCCCAGCTTCTCCCGGTCGATCAGCCAGTCCGGTTGCGCGTAGGAGCCGACCAGCGAGGTCGGCAGCAGCTTTTCCCCTGGTGGCATCCCTGCCCTCCCCGTCCCACACGAACTGTCGCGTTCGAGGTTCTAGCACACGGACGCGGAGCGGACGGGAAGAAAGTCGAACCGGACCGGTCCGTTGCCAAACCGGCGTGCTTTCGGCAGGATCGCCCGGCCCAATCAAACGAGGGGATCAGAACCAATGCCCAAGATGACCGATCAGATGCGCGACTTCATCGCCACGGCGTTGGCCGACGGCGCGCCCTGCCTGCTCGCGACGGTGGACGCCCAGGGACACCCGAACATCTCGCCCAAGGGCAGCGTGCTGGTATTCGACCCGGAGCACCTGGCGTATTGGGAGCGCTCCAAGCGCATGGCGCTGGCCAACGTCAACGCCAATCCGAACGTCTGCGTCTTCTACCGCAACCCGGCCAAGGGCCAGGAGATGCCGATCGGCGCCACCTGGCGTTTCTACGGCACGGCGCAAGTGCACGACGGCGACGACGTCCACGCCCAGGTCAAGGCGCGCACGGTCAAGGCCGAGCTCGACCGCGATACCGAGGGTACCGGCGTCGCCGTCCTGGTCAAGGTCTCGAAGATCCTCGATCTGCGCGGCAACGAGCTCTGAGCGCCACAGCTTCCGCGATCGCCCGGCCCGGCCGCCGGCGATCCGCACCCGGTCATGGCCGGCGCGGCGCCATGATGGGGCGGATGCCGGACCGCTTCGCCGTGCCCTAACGCAAGCCCACCCATGCCCTCGCCAGTGTCCAGCCCCGGCGCGCCCTGGCATACTGTGAGCGGCATCAACCAGGAGGACCGCGGGGCCCCGCCATGAACAAGGAAGACCTCTGCTTCACCTCGGCGAGCGAGCTGATCCCGATGATCCGCAGCAAGGAGCTGTCTCCGGTCGAGCTGCTCGACGCCGTGCTCGAACGCATCGAAGCGCTGGAACCAAAGCTCAACGCCATGGCCACCTTCACCCCCGAGCTCGCCCGCCAGGCGGCAAAAGCGGCGGAAACGGCGGTGCTGCGCGGCGGCGAGCTGGGGCCGTTGACGGGCATCCCGGTGACCATCAAGGATCTGCACCCGATGGCCGGCGTGCCGATGGAATCCGGCTCGCAGATCAGAAAGGGCGTCGTTCCCGACCAGGACGCTCCCTTCGTCGCCCGCCTGAAGGCGGCGGGCGCGGTGCCGCTGGGCAAGACCACGGTCTCCGAGTTCGGCTGGAAGGGCGTCAGCCAATGCCCGCTGACCGGCATCACCTCGAACCCCTGGAAGCTCGGCTATAACGCCGGCGCCTCCTCGGCCGGCGCCGGCGCCGGCGCCGCAGCCGGCTACGGCCCCCTGCACCAGGGCTCTGACGGGGCCGGCTCGATCCGCATGCCCAGCCATTTCTCCGGCGTCTATGGGTTGAAGCCGAGCTACGGCCGGATCGCCAACTGGCCGGTCCGGAACAACGACCAGGTCTCGCACATCGGCCCGATGACGCGCACCGTGAGCGATGCCGCGCTGATGCTGCGGACGATGGCGGGGCCGCACGCCTGGGATCATTACAGCCTGGAGGCGCCGCCGGCCGACTATGCGGCCCTGCTCCACAAGGGCATCGCCGGCCTCAAGGTCGCCTACAGCCCCGACCTCGGCCACGCCCGCGTCGATCCGGAAGTCGCAGCACTGGTCGCCGACGCGGTCACGGCCTTCAGCGAGCTCGGCTGCACGGTCGAGGAGGTGGCGACGCCCTTCGCCGCCGACGGGCCGGAGCTGATCCGCTTCTTCTGGTCGGTTCACGAACTGGAGTTCGTGCAGTTTCTGGCCGAATGGGAAGACAAGATGGATCCGGGCCTGGTCGCCTGTATCCGCGATGCCGAGGACAAGACGGCCTCGGAGTACGTGAGCATGCGCAGCCGCAAGCTCACCTACATCGAGAAGGTGCACCAGTTCTTCGACGACTGGGACCTGCTGCTGACGCCGTCGGTCTCGGTCGCCGCCTTCCCGGCCGAGCGGCTGCAGCCCGATCATTGGCCCCAGCATCCCTGGGACTGGGTGATGTGGGCCGAGTTCTCATACCCCTTCAACTTCAGCCACAACCCGGCCGCCAGTATCCCCTGCGGCTTCACCGCCGAGGGCCTGCCGGTCGGCCTGCAGATCGTCGGCCGCCGGCTCGACGACCTGACGGTGCTGCAGGCCTCGCGCGCCTTCGAGCAGGCGCGCCCCTGGGCCGACAAGCGCCCGCCGCTCTGAACCGCCTGGCGAGGGAGGAAGAGATGACCGCGCCGGCCAACCGCCGCATCGCTTACTACAACGGCCGCTACCTGCCCGAGGACGAGGTCCGCGTGCCGTTCCGTGACAAGAGCTTCCTGTTCGGCGATGGCTGCTTCGACGTCACCCGCACCTTCAACGGCAAGCCCTTCAAAGTGGCCGAGCATATCGAACGGTTTTATCGCTCGCTCGCCTATCTCAGGATCGACATCGGCATGACCGCGGCGGAAATGACGGAGGTGACGCTCGAGGTGCTGGCGCGGAACCGCCACCTGTTGTCCGACGGCGAGGACTACTGGCTGGGTCAGCGGGTCAGCCGCGGCGTCCATGCGGTCGGCGACGAAGGCTGGGAAGATACCGGCCCTTCGGTGATCGTCGACTGCCGGCCGCTGCCGTTCAAGGAACGGGCGCGCAACTATCGCGACGGCATCCGCGTTGTCCTGCCCTCGGTGCGCCGCACCCCGCCCGACAGCCTTTCGCCGCGGACCAAGACCCACAACTACCTGAACATGATCATGGCAAACCTGGAGGTGCAGGCGCGCGACCCCGAGGCCTGGGCGGTGCTGCTGGACGAAAACGGCAACCTGTGCGAGGGCATGGGCTCGAACGTCTTCCTGGTCAAGGGCGGCCAATTGCTGACGCCGCAGGAGCGTTACGTGCTGGCCGGGATCAGCCGGCAGACCGTGATCGAGCTGGCGAGCGAACTCGGACTCTCCGCAATCGAGCGCGATCTCGACCTTTATGACGCCTACACCGCCGACGAGGCCTTCCTGACCTCAACCAGCCTCTGCCTCTGCCCGGTCGCCAGCATCAACGGCGCCGCGATCGGCGGCGGCGTCGTGCCCGGACCGGTCACGGCAAAGCTGCTGGCCGCCTATTCCAGTCTGGTCGACTGCGACATCCTCGATCAGTACCTGCGGCACCTATAGCCGTACGCGTTCTGCGGGCGCATTTTGCGCCCAAGGCGGTGCCCGTGCTAATCTCGCACCTATAGTGGGGCGGTCACCAAACCGTCCGTCCAGGTGTTTGCCCATCCGTCGGCGCCGAACTCCAGCGAGTTATCGAGGCGCGGCGCGAACCGGCAGGCGCCGCTTCGCAAAGGGCTCCAAGACGATGCGCACGGGCGTTCCCCTGCTCCTGTTGCTGGTCCTGCTGCATTTCGCGCCAGGGCTCAAGGCGGCCGAACTCGGCAACGTCACCGGCATCCCCAAAGACCTGAGCGAACTCGAGCTTTACGCCTCGCCCGCCGACGCGGCGCCGCTGCGCACGGTGGCGGCGAAGCAGGTCTCCTTCCCGACGCCGATCCTCGAGGTCTCCGACAATGGCATGTACCGCCTGCAGATCGACGGCAGCGACGTCTGGGTGATCTCCGACGACGTGCTCAGCGACCGCAGCCGCGCGGTCGAGGCTGGATGCGAACCGAAGGTGGCTGGCACCATGGTCGCCCACGGCAAGCGCGGCGTCGGCGAGGGTTGCAAATGAAGACGCGCCTTTTGATGGGACTGCTGGCCGTCGCGGTCATCGCTTTCGGACTTGCCGGACCGCTCAATGCCAAGGGCTTGTTCGACAACATCAAGGGGGCCCTGAAGGGTGGCGGTCAGGAGCAGGACAAGACGCAACTCGACGCCTTCAAGTCCGCGATCGGGCTGGACGAACCGTGCGGCGGCGACGGCGCGGCGACGTTGTCGAACGCGCGCGTCGAACAGGGGCTTGGCACCGTCGAGGAAGCGCAGCTCGGCGCCTACCTGAACGCCATCGCCGGCAAGCTTCTGGCCGCGTCGCCTCGGCCTCACTGCCGCATCAGCGTCTATGTGACGCCGCATGATTCAACCGAAGCGGTCTCGCTCGCCGACGGCGGTATCCTCATCACCCTCGGTTTCCTGCGCAATCTGAAGAACGAGGACGAGGTCGCGGCTCTGTTGGCGCACGAGCTCTCACACATCCTGTTGAACCACCACGCCAGCGACAGCTTCGTCGACACCCAGGACCAGTTTCTCAAGGGCATGGACACCGCCAACATGGCCGGCTCCATGTTTCTCGGCGCCGTCGATCCGAACCTGGCCGCCGGGCTCGACACGGCGAGCGCCGTCGGCTCCGCCGTCCACGGCGTCAGCGAGGGCCTGATCGCCCCGGCCTGGACCCGCGAGCAGGAGGACGAGGCCGACCTCTTGGGCACCGATCTCGCCGCCGCCGCCGGCTACAACCCGCGGGGCATGGCCGCGATCATGGAGGTGATCAAGGCGCACGAGGCCGGCAGCGCCGAAGTCGACGCCGAGCGCGACAAGCTGCGCCAGCAGCGCCTCCAGGGCGTGGCGTTGCAGACGGCGACCGGAACCAACCCCCAAAGCACCATCTCGATCATCGGCTCCGTCGCCAAGATTGTCGGTGCCGCCGCGGAATCGGCTTCCCAGAACAAGAAGGAGCACCGCTCGGCCGAAGAGCGGGAAAAGCGGATCAACGAGTACATCCGCAAGCATCATGGCGAAGCGCGCCGCCGCAGCTTCGCCGCCGAACCGTGGCAGGCGTCGCTCAGCAAGGGGTCGAGCGGCGTCATGTTCGAGCACTTTCGCGCGGCCTCCGAAGCGCGCCGGCTGGTCTATACCGGCGGTGACCTCGCGCAGGCGCAGTCGCTGGCGCAGAGCAGCCTTGCCGGCGACTTCGCCGACGATCCCTATCCGCGTCTCGCCTACGCCGAGGTCCGCCTGAAGCAGGGCGACCAGAACGAGGCGGCCGAGGTCTTGAGGGCGGCCCTGCAGCAACCCGATGCGCCCTGGCAGCTTCACCGCAGCCTGGCTGACCTGCAGCTCAAGGCCGGCGACATCAAGGGCGCGGTGGCGACCGTGGCCAGCGCCGACCGGGCCTTCGGCGAGCCGCTGGGCATCGCCCCCTACGCGATCAAGGTCTACAAGGCCGCGGGCGATCAGAAGATGGTCAATGTCTATCTCGACCGCTGCAATAGTGCCGGCAAGCGCCAGCACCTCGAGGTCTGCCTCGCCGCCGCCGGTCAGACCAAGGAGCAGTATCAGCGCGGCAAGCTGACGCGTGGCGGCTGAGCCGGCGGCTTACTTGCTCTCGGCGATGAAGACGCCGTCCCACTCCGGGCCGGGGGGATTCTCGCGGTAGAAGGCGATGCGCGTCTCGTAGAGGCCGTAAAGGGTCTGCAACGACGCGCCGGTGAGGCGGCAAGCCTGAAGCCGTGCTGCCGCCTGGTCCCAGTCCTGCGCCCGGTAGGCGGCAAGCATCTGCCCGTGAGTGGCGACGAGCGGCTGGAACCACTCGTTCTGCTTCGACGCCTCGTCGCCCAACAGTGCGTATATTCGGACCGCTTCCGCCTTGCCCTTGACCGCGATCAGGTCCAGCTCCAGGGTCGCGTACTCGGGCGCCGCCGCTTGCGTTCGCTCGCCGATGACGATGCCGACGCCATAGGTCTTCGACTGGCCTTCCAGTCGCGAAGCCAGGTTCACCGCATCGCCGAGTACGGAATAATCAAAACGCTGCTCCGAGCCCATGTTGCCGACGACGCATTCGCCGGTGTTGAGGCCGACGCCGATGTCGAGCCGCACCGGCGTGCGCCCGGCCTCGGCCGCTTCTGTCGTCAGCTCGGCGTTCAGCACCTTGAGCGCGGCCATCATGGCCAGAGCGGCTCGGCAGGCGCGGCGCGCATGCTCCGGCTCATCGAGCGGGGCGTTCCAGAACGCCATGATGCAGTCGCCCATGTATTTGTCGATGGTTCCGCCTTCGGCCATGATGATGTCGGTCATCGGCGTCAGGAAGCGGTTGATCAGCCGGGTCAGGCCTTGCGGATCCTGCTTGAAGCCCTCGGAGATCGAGGTGAAGCCGCGCACGTCGGAGAACAGGAAGGTCATCTGCCGCATCTCTCCGCCAAGCCGCAGCCGATCCGGATCGGCCGCCAGCTGTTCGACCAGGGCCGGCGCCAGATAGCGCGAAAAGGCGTTGCGCACGATGCTGCGCTCGCGGCGTAGGTCGAGTACGAGGAGGAAGCGCTCCAGCACCGCCGCCAGCATCAACGTCGCCGCCGGCAGCACCGGATCGAGCAGCAGGGCCTGCCGGTCGAACGCCAGCCATCCGGCACCCAGCAGGGCAAGCCCGAAGACCACGGCGATCAGCCACGGCGGCAGCCGCGCCCAGGTCCACCACGTGGCAATCAGCAACAACACGCCGATGGCGAGGGCCGCCGCGGCCTCTGCCGTCGGGCCCCAGTCAGGCCGCTCGAGAAAGGTTCCGGACAGCATCTGCTCGATCGCCTGGGCGTGCGTCTCCATGCCCGGCACCCAGCGCTCGAGCGGGGTCAGCCGCAGGTCGTGCAGGCCTTCGGCACTGGTACCGACGATGGCGATAACCCCGGCCAGTCCACCGCCGTCGATCCGGCCGGCGAGGACATCGCGCGCCGAGACGTAGCGCTCGGCAACCGAGCCGCTGTCATAGAGCCGCATCCGGGCATAGCGGTCCGTCGGTACCATGCGGCCGCCGACGCTGACCGCGCGGACCCCGGGCAGCCGGCTCCAGACCTTGATTTCGCCGCCCTCCGCCGCCTGCACGGCCGCCAGGGACAGCGACGGCACCGCCAGCCGGCCGACCTTGAACAGCAGCGGCACGCGCCGCGTAATCCCGTCCGGGTCGGCACTCATGTCGATCCCGGCATTGCCGACTGCGGCCTTCTGCAGCGGCGTCAGACTGGATACCGCATCGGCGAAGCGAGGCAGATAGCGCTGATCGACGCGGCTTTCATAAGCCACCCGCGGCAGGTTCTCGAGCGGACGCGACAGTGCGCCCTCGCCGTCCCCGGACTTCAGCACCGTCAGACCGAGCACTACCGGCACCTTGGCCATGGCCGCCGCCAACATGCGATCGTTCTGCGGTTGACGCGCCAGCTCGTCTTCCGCCAGCGGTGGCACATAGCCGGGAAGATCCGCTTTCAGCGCCTCGAAGACCTGGTCGAGGGAAGACCGGTCGGGTTCGGCGAAGATCACATCGAAGACGACAACGCGCACCCGCTGCGCGGCCAGCGCCTCGACCAGGCGGGCGATCCGGGTGCGCGGCCAGGGCCACTGGCCGTGCTCGGCCAGGCTCGCCTCGTCGATGTCGACAATGCGCACAGGCAGGCGGTCGTCGTAGGGACGCGGCTTCAGCTCGACGAAACTGTCCCAGACCCGTTCGTGAAAGAAAGCGATGTAAGCGGGCTCGTACCAGCTGAGCCAGCCGCCGGCGACGATGATCAAGCCGACCACGCAGAGGCGCAGCAGCTTGCGCTGGATTGACTTCACCACTCTCGCATCCCCGCCCCCATCAGCAGGCGAATATATCAGGGATGGGCCACGGGAGCCGAGTACCGCTTCGCCCGGCTGGCGGAATTCGGCGCTGACGACCGCGGTCGGGAATAACCCGGTACCCGTCGGTGTCTGTCAGCCCGAGGCCATGCACATGGAATCGGCAGATGTACTGTCGAAGGCGATGCGTATGATACTGGAGCGTCAGTAATCCAGTCCCGGGGACCGGCATGCCCCCTGCCGGTCCCCGGTATCGCCGATTGCGAGGTGGGATGGGTGAGCGCGAGCGTCTGATTGTTGCCGAGATACCCTCGCTGCGGCGCTACGCGCGGTCGCTGACCGGCGATGCCACGGCGGCGGACGACCTGGTGCAGGACTGCCTCGAGCGCGCCCTCAGCCGTCGTCACCTTTGGCTGCAGCGCGGCAGCATGCGTGCCTGGCTGTTCACCATCCTGCACAACGTGCACGCCAACAAGGTGCGCTACGAATCGCGCCGGCCACATCTGGTGCCGATCGAGAACGGCAATCACGCGAGCGTGCTGCCGACGCAGGACCACGCGCTCAGGCTGAGCCAGTTCGCCAAAGCGCTGCTGCAACTGCCCGAGGAACAGCGCGCCGTCATTCTGTTGGTCGGCCTCGAGGAGATGACCTATGCGGAGTCGGCAAAGATCCTGGGCGTGCCGATCGGCACCGTGATGTCGCGCCTGTCGCGCGGCCGCGAGCGGTTGCGTCAGCTTACCAGCGGCCCGGAAACCGGGTCCAAGTCCGAGGCTTGATGACGATGGCCACACCGACGATCAGCGAAGACGATCTGCACGGCTACGTCGACGGCATTTTGCAGGCGGCGCGGCGGCAGGCGGTCGAGGACTATCTCGCAGCGGTGCCGGACGCGGCGGCCCGCATCGCCGACTACCGCGCACAGCGCGACCTCTTGCACACGCTCTACGATCCGATTCTCGATGAGCCGGTCCCACCGCGTTTGCTGCCGGAGCTCCGGGACGGATACGGCCGCCGGTTCGGCCTCGCCGCTGCCGCCGTCGTGCTGTTGCTGGTCGGCGGCTTTACCGGCTGGTGGCTGCGCGGCACGGAGCAGATGCGGCCGCTGAGCCAGGCGCAGGAGCTGGCCCACCACGCCGCAGTCGCCTACGCGGTGTTTTCGCCCGAGGTTCGTCACCCCGTCGAAGTCGGGGCCGAGGAGGAGCGGCATCTCGTCACCTGGCTGTCGAAGCGTCTCAAGGTCGAGCTGAAGGCTCCTACGCTCAATGCCAGCGGCTTCCGCCTGGTGGGCGGACGCCTGCTCTCCGACAATGCCGGACCGGCCGGCCTCTTCATGTACGAGGACGAGCGCGGCCGCCGCCTCACGCTCTACGTCAGGCGGCACCAGGGCCGGATCGACGAGACCGCGTTCCGCTATGCGCACGAGGACGGCGTCGGCGTCTTCTACTGGATCGACGAAGAGCTCAGCTATGCGTTGGCGGGCCAGCTGGACAAAGAGTCGCTGTTGGCGATCTCCCGCGTGATTTACGACCAACTGGACAAGTAGCGGCGGGAACGCTCACTCGGCGGCGCCGGCCTCGCGCTGCTTCTGCTTCTCGATCGCGGCGGCGACGGCGGCCTGCGCCGAGCCGACGAACATCTCGCGGTTCTCGGCGCTATAGTCGTAGCTGAAGCGGCGCAGCTCGTTGCGCTTCTGGAAGTGCGGCATGACGTAGCGGGCCATCAGTTCGTAATGCCGCTTGGTGGCGGCGAAGTCGGCCCAGTTGTGCGCCAATTCGAGGAAGGCGCCGAATCCGCCCGCGCCCTCCAGCAGGCGCCCGATATAAGCGATGGCATCGTCGGGCGTGCCGATCACCGCCATCCGGTTCTCGGTCAGGTAGGTGTAGGGATCGTCAATTTCCGGCGGCACGATCGGGAAGGTCGCGATCTCGCGGAAGTACTTCGCGAACTGCTCCAGGCCGAACTCGACGTTCTTGCGCGCCTGCTCGCGGGTCTCCGCGATATGGGCCAGGCTGACCACGCGCCACATCTCGCGCGTCACCGCCTTGCCGTTTTCCCGGGCGGTCTTGTCGAGCAGCTCCCAGTTATAGCGGTGCGCCTTCATGGCCTCATCCGAGGTGCCGCCGATCGACAGCATGCCGAGGCCGTGCCGGCCGGCCGCCAGCGCCCCCACCGGCGAACGGGCGCAGGCCACCGCCATCTCCATGCGCGGCTTGGTATAGCAGGCGAGCTGCAGGCGCGCCTCGCGCAGCTCGAACCAATCGGTCTTCTCCGTCACCACCTCGCCGTCCAGAAGCCGCATGATCACGTCCAGCGACTCGTCCATCATGCGCCGCTGCTGCGCCGGCTCGATGCCCATGCGGAAGGCGTCGCCGACCAGGGCGCCGGGGCCGACGCCGTACATCGCCCGCCCCTTGGTCATGTGATCGAGCTGGACCAGCCGATCCGCGGTCATGAAGGGGTGATGGTAGGGCAGCGAGACCACGCCGGTGCCTAGCCGGATGTGCTTGGTGCGCTCGGCGGCGGCGGCGATGAACAGCTCGGGCGAGGCGATGATCTCGAAGCCGCCAGAATGGTGCTCGCCGATCCAGGCCTCGTCGTAGCCAAGGTGGTCGAGATGCTCCAGCAACGCCATGTCGCGGTCCATCGCCGCCGTCGGATTTTCGTTCAGCGGGTGGAACGGGGCCAGGAAGATGCCGAAGCGGAGATGGTCTTGCATCGTCGAGCTCCTTTCAGCCGACGCGGTTGGTGTCATTTGGCGGTGATCTGATCCACTTCGGCCAGCTCCTCCGCGGTCAGCCGCCAATCGACCGCGGCCGCGTTGGCCTTGATCTGCTCCGGGCTGGTCGCGCCGGCGATCACGCTGGCGATGCTCGGATTGCTCGCCAGCCAGCCGAACGCCAGTTCCAGCAGCGAGCGGTCGCGGGCGCGGGCGAAGGCTTCCAGCTGATCGACGACGGCCCAGTTGGCGTCGGTCAGATAGACCCGGTTGGCGAATTTCGGCGTCGCCGTCAGCCGCGCCCCCTGGGGCATCGCGTCGCGCTTGTACTTGCCGGTCAAGAGGCCGCTCGCCAGCGGGAAGTAGGGCAGCAGGCTGTGGCCATAGCGCGCCATCACCGGCAACAGGTCGACCTCGATCTTGCGGTTCAGCAGGTTGTACTCGTCCTGGCAGGAGACGTAGTTGCCGATGTGGTTGGTCCGCGCGATCCAGCTTGCCTCGACCACCTGCCAGGCCGGCAGGTTGGAGCAGCCGATGTAACGAACCTTGCCCTGACGCACCAGGTCCTCGAGCGCGCGCAGCGTCTCTTCCATGGGCGTGCGCGGGTCGAACGTGTGCTGCTGATAGAGGTCGATGTAGTCGGTCTTGAGGCGGATCAGGCTGTCCTCGACCGCCGCCATGATGTAGCGGCGCGAGGCCCCCTTCTTGGTACCGTCGTCCGACATCGGCAGGGCGAACTTAGTCGCCAGCACGATACTCCGGCGCCGCTCGCCCAGGATCTTGCCGAGCTGCGTCTCCGAGCCGCCGCGGTTGCCGTAGACGTCGGCGGTATCGAACAGCGTGATGCCGGCATCCAGCGCCGCGTGCACCACCGCACGGGTCTCCTCCAGCTCGAGCTTCAGGCCGAAGTTGTTGCAGCCGAGCCCGACGAGTGAGACCCGCAGACCGGAATTGCCGAGGTTACGAAGTTCCATCTCACTCGTGTCCCATTACCAATGCCATGACCGGCCGCACCGAAGCTTGGCGACAGCGCTGCCCGGCGAGTGGCGTCGTGCTCGCAGGAAGTTCCGTGGCTGAAGGCGCCGCCAAGTCTAAGTTGTCGGCGGCGATCCGACAACGCCCGGCGTTGCTGTTGGCGCCGACCGCTGCCGTGGCATAGTGCGCCGTCAACGGGCAGGGCTGGGGGCCGGCATGCGCATCGGCATCTTCGATCACCTCGACGACAGCGGCCGCCCGCTGCCCGAGCACTACGAGGAGCGGCTGCGGCTGGCCGAGCGTTACGATGCCGCCGGCTTTCACGCCTATCATCTGGCCGAGCATCACGCGACGCCGCTCGGCACCGCGCCCTCGCCCAACGTCTTCCTCGCCGCCCTGGCGCAGCGCACGAAGCGGCTGCGCTTCGGGCCGATGGTCTACTGCCTGCCGCTCTACCACCCGCTCCGGCTTTACGAAGAGATCTGCATGCTGGACCAGATGAGCCGCGGCCGCCTGGAGTTCGGCGTCGGCCGGGGGATATCGCCGATCGAGCTGAGCTTCTTCGGCATCGAGAGCGACGCCTCGCGGGCGATCTATGCCGAGGCGCTTGAATTGATCCGCCGGGCCCTGGCGGGCGGCCGCCTCAGCTTCGCCGGCACATACTATCGGGTCGACGACATGCCGCTCGAGCTCGAGCCGGTGCAGCGCCCGCACCCGCCGCTCTGGTACGGCGTCGCCGATCCCGCCAGCGCCGAGCGCGCCGCCGACGAGGGCATGAACGTCATCACCAACCGGCCGCTGGCCGAGGTCCGCGGCCTGACCGAGGCCTACCGCGCGCGCTGGCTGGCGCTCAAGCGCGATCCGGCGGCCTTGCCGAACCTCGGCGTCAGCCGCCACCTCGTCCTCGGCGAGGACGCGGAGGAGGCCCTGACGATCGCGCGGCGCGCCTACCGGCGCTGGCGGGCCGGCTTCCTGAAGCTCTGGGACGAGCACGGCATGGCGCCAATCAACGTCAAGCTGCCGCCGGAGATCGACCAGATGATCGAGGCCGGCCTCGCCGTGGTCGGCACGCCCGAACACGCGGCCGAGGTGCTCGGCGCGCAGATCGAGGCCTCCGGCATCAACTACCTCGCGGCCCGTTTCGCCTTCGGCGACCTCGGCTTCGACCAGGCCGCGCGTTCCATCGACCTCTTCGTCGAGCGGGTCTGGCCGCGACTGCCTTGAAGTCGCGGCCGGGGCCCGGGGGCTGGACAGCTTCCGCCGAATCCCCCTCTACTGCCAACGGCTTCGCACCGCCGACGCGGCCAGGAACGCGCCCATGCCGAATCTTCGTCCGATCTACCTCGTGGTCGGCGCCCTGCTGCTGGCCCTGGCCGTGCTGATGACGGTGCCGGCGCTGGTCGAAGCCTCCGCCGAGAGCGGCGAATGGCGCTCCTTCGTCGCCTCCGCCTTCATCACCGGGTTCTGCGGTGCCGCGCTGGTCCTGGTCGGTCGGGGCGACGAGGTGCGGTACAGCGTCAGGGAGGGCTTCATCCTGACCAACGCCTGCTGGATCGCGACGGCGGGCTTCGCCGCCCTGCCGCTCTCGTTCCGCGGCGATCTCAGCTACGTCGACGCCTTCTTCGAGACCATCTCCGGGCTGACCACGACCGGCGCCACGGTATTGGTCGGGCTGGATGCGCTGCCACCCGGCATCCTGCTCTGGCGTTCGCTGCTGCAGTGGATCGGCGGCGTCGGCATCGTCCTGATGGCGATCCTGATCCTGCCGTTCCTGCGGGTCGGCGGCATGCAGCTGTTCCGCGCCGAATCCTCCGACCGCTCGGAGAAGGTGGTACCGCGGCCGTTCCAGCTGGCGGTGCGCATCGGTTGGACCTACCTCAGCCTGACGGTCGCCTGCGCCTTCGCCTACGCTGTCGCCGGGATGTCGCTGTTCGACGCCGTCAACCACGCCATGACCACGCTCTCGACCGGCGGCTATTCGACGCATGACGCCTCGCTCGGGCACTTCGAGCAGCCGGCGATCCACTGGATCGCCATCTGCTTTATGGCGCTCGGGGCCCTGCCCTTCGTGCTCTACATCGGCGCGCTTCGCGGCAACTGGCGCTCGCTTTGGCGCGACCAGCAGGTGCGCGCCTTCCTGCGCCTGCTGCTGGCGGTGAGCCTGGTGCTGACCGTCTGGCTTTGGCTGGCGCACGAGCAGCCCTTGGCCAGCGCCCTGCGCCTGGCCGCCTTCAACGTCACCTCGATCGTCACCACGACCGGCTATTCCACCGCCGACTACAGCGCCTGGGGCGGCTTCCCGCTCGGCCTCTTCCTGCTGCTGCTCTTCGTCGGCGGCTGCACCGGCTCGACCTCGGGCGCCATCAAGATCTTCCGCCACCAAGTCCTGATCCTGATGGCGCACGAGCAGCTCAGGCGCCTGCTGCTGCCGCACGGCAGCTTTCCGCGCCGCTACAACGGCGCCCACGTGCCGGACGACATCATCCCCTCGGTGCTGGCCTTTCTCGCCGTGTACATGATCGCGGTTTTCATGCTGACGCTCGGGCTCAGCTTCTACGGCCTCGACCTCGTCACCAGCTTCAGCGGCGCGGCCAGCGCGATCTCCAACGTCGGCCCGGGCCTCGGGCCGGTGATCGGCCCCGCGGGCAGCTATGCCTCGCTGCCCGACGGCGCCAAGTGGCTGCTCTCGCTCGGCATGCTGCTGGGCCGGCTGGAGCTGTTCACCGTGCTGGTGATCCTCATGCCGACCTTCTGGCGGATGTAGGTTCAGCCCCGGGCCGACCGGCTTGACCCTAGGCCTCGGCCCGGCGCCAGGCGTCGAGCAGGGCGCGCAGCGCGGCCACAAAGGCAAGCGGCTGGTCCAGCATGACGTGATGCTGCGCTTCGGGGATTTCCACGACCGGCGCCCGAGGACCCATCAGCTCGGACATGTAGGCCGCGGTCCGCCGGCTGACCAGGGCGCTCTTCTCGCCGAAGATCAGCGCGGCGCGGCAGGAGAGCGCCCTCAGGTGCTCGTGGAAAGGCTCGCCGAAACGGCGCGCGCCCATGGCCTTGGGATCGAATTTCCAGGTCCAGCCTTCGGCCGCGCGCATCAGCGAATGGCGGCCGATGAACTCGACGATGAAGGCGTTCTCGCAGGTCTGCGCCGGCCGGAGGCGAAAGCGCGCCAGCGCGCTGTCGAAGTCGGGATAGCTGCGCTTGCGGTCCATCGGTGGGCCGCGGCGGACGTGCGCGGCCTGCGCCTCGGGCGTGCGGATCGGCGAATCGACGATGACGGCGCCGCCGATCTCGCCGCCGTAGCTCGACCCGAAACGCATGGTCATGTAGCCGCCGAAGGAATGGCCGACGACGAAGGGATGGGCGCCGAGCCGTGCATCGCGCAGCACGGCGCGGATCTCGTCGGCCCGTAGCGTTGCGTTGTACTCCTCACGCCGGCCGCTGTCGCCCATCCCGGAGAGGTCCATGGCGGCGACCCGGAAATCGCGGGTAAAGAACGGCGCGATGAAGCGCCACCACTGCGCATGCGCACCACCACCGTGGATCAACAGCAGGCCGCGACTGGCGGCCCCGGCATCGTCGCCGGGCCACACCAGATAGTGAATCGGGCAGCCCGCGACCTCCACCCTGGCTGAGCTGTGCGGGCGGGCCAGAGCCCAGCGGAACCAGTCGGGCGCCGGGCTGCGGACCTGGAGATGCGCGTCTTCGTGCATCGCCGGCTCAGACCGCGCGGTCGGCGCGCAGCGCTTCGATCTCGGCCCCGTTGTAGCCGAGCTCGCCCAGGATCTGATCGGTGTGCTGACCCAAGGCGGGCGCCGGACGCGCGGTGCCGGGAGAATCCGCCGAGGCGATGAAGCCGACGCCGGGCACCGTGATCTCGCCGTCCAATCCCGCTGGCGCCGGCAGGCGCATCAGCACCGAGCGATAGCCAAGCTGCGGTTCGGCGAGCGCGGTGGCGACGTCGTTGACGGGCGCCGCCGGTACGCCCTCGGCCTGGCAGCGTTCGATCCAGGTCGCGGTGGTCTCGGTTGCCAGGATGGCGGCGACCTCGGCCGAGATTTCGGCGGCGTGCTGAGTGCGCCCGGCCGTGGTCCGGTAGCGCGCCTCCTCGGCAAGCTCCGGCCGGCCGAGCGCGCGCGCCAGCGCCGGCACCATGTGGTCGGCGATCACCGCGATCGAAATATGCCCGTCCCGGGTCGCCCAGGTGTCGCCGGTGCCCTGCTGGGTCGGCGAGCGGTTGCCGATGCGCGGCGGCACGACCCCGGCCAGGGCCTGGCGGGCGACGACCGGGTTCATCAGGCTGAGCGCGGAATCGTACATGGCGACGTCTAAATGCTGGCCTTCGCCGCTGACCTGGCGTCGGTAGAGGGCGCTGGCGATGGCAAAGGCGGCGGTAAAGGCGGTGGCGAGATCGACCGGCATCATGCCCGTGCGCAGCGGTCCGCTGTCGGCGGTGCCGGTCACCGACATCATGCCCGAGGCTGCCTGCATGGCCCCGTCATAGGCCGCGACGCCTGCCTTGGGCCCGTCCTGGCCATAGCCCGAAACCGAGCAGTAGATGATGTCCGGCCTGACGCCGCGGGCCCAGTCGTAGCCGAAGCCGAGGCGGTCGATGACCCCGGCGCGAAAGTTCTCGATGATGACGTCGGCGCCGGCGACCAGCCTGGTCAGCACCTCCTTCGCCCTGGCGTGCTTCAGGTCCAGGGTCATGCCGCGCTTGCCCGAGTTGGCGCCAATGTAAGCGGGCGAGAAGCCGTGGCTGATCCAGGGCTCGTCCCGGGTCATCGTGCGCATCTGGTCGCCGATTCCCGGCTGCTCGATCTTGATCACGTCGGCGCCAAGCATGGCCAGTTCCATGGCCGCGACCGGGCCGGCCAGCACGGCGGTGAAGTCGATGACGCGGACGCCCTCGAACGCCTTGGGCATGGGCTCGCCCGCTCTCGCTCAGCCGCGCCGCACGCTGGCGCCGCCATCCACCGGCAGGGCCACGCCGGTGACGAAGTTGGCTTCGTCCGAGGCCAGGAACAGCGCCGCATAGGCGACATCCCAGCCGGTCCCCATCTTGCCGCGCAGTGGCACCTTGGCGTCACGCTCGGCGACGATCTCGGCCCGCGGCTTGTTCCAGAGCCGGGCGCGCGTGTCCACCGCCATCGGCGTGTCCATCAGCCCAGGCAGGATGACATTGGCGCGGACGCCGTACTGCGCGTTCTCGTAGGCCAGCTGCTCGGTCAGCGCGATGACGCCGGCCTTCGAAGTCTTGTAGGCGACGTTGGGGAAGCTGCTGATGGCGGCGATCGAGGAGATATTGACGATGACGCCGCTCTGCTGGCGGCGCATCGCCGGCAATACGTGCTTGCAGGTCACGACCATGCCGCGCAGGTTGACGGCAGTGATCAGGTCGAAAGCGCCCTCGGTGATCTCGGTGACCGAGGCATCGCCGCCGCCGACCGAGATGCCGACGTTGTTGTGCAGGATGTCGATGCGGCCGTGACGGGCGAGAACGGCTTCGACCATGGCCTTGACCGCCGCCTCGTCGGTGATGTCGGCCTCCGCCGCCGCCGCTTCCCCGCCTTCGCCCCCGATCAGGGCCACGGTTTCCTGGGCGGCGGCCAGGGTTCGGTCGACCGCAGTAACCTTGGCGCCCTCACGGGCGAACAACAGCGCCGTGGCGCGGCCGTTGCCGATGCCCTCGCCCGGGCTCTGCCCGGCGCCGACGACGATCGCGACCTTGTCTTTAAGTCTCATTGTCGATCTCTCCCCTCCGTACCCTGCTCGGCCCGGCGCGCTCGATCCCTTCAGACCTGCACGAAATCGGAACAGAACGGATTGGTCATCCGTTCGTTGCCGAAGGTCGAGAGCTGGCCGTGGCCGGGCACGAAGGTGACGTCGTCGCCCAGCGGCCAGAGCTGCTCGCGGATCGAGCGGATCAGTGTCGCATGGTCGCCGCGCGGCAGGTCGCTGCGCCCGACCGAGCCGCGGAACAGCACGTCACCGACGATCGCGATCCTGGCCGCCCGATTGAAGTAGATGATGTGCCCCGGCGTGTGTCCGGGACAGTGACGCACCTCGAAGCTCAATTCACCGACGGTGACGAGGTCGCCGCCGGCGAGCCAGCGGTCCGGCGTAAACGGCCGCGCCCGGTCGAAGCCGAAGCGAGCCCCCTGGCGGTCCAGCGCCTCGATCAGGAAAAGGTCGTCCGGATGCGGCCCTTCGATCGGCAAGCCCTCCCGCTCGGCAAGCTCCGCCGTGCCGCCGGCATGATCCACGTGGCCGTGCGTGAGCAGAATCTTCTCCAGCACCACCGCATTCTCGGCCACGGCCGAAAGCACCAGATCGAGATCGCCGCCAGGATCGACGACGGCGCCGCGCATGGTCTGCGGACACCACAGCACGGTGCAGTTCTGCCGGAACGGCGTCACCGGAACCACCACTGCCTTCATCAAAACCGCACCGCTCGGACAGGCTCAACTCGATCAAGCATAACACCCCGGCCGAGCCGGCAACACGCCACGACGGCGGCGGTCAGACCACGGGCGCGTTGCCGCCGTCGACATTGATGGCGGTGCCGGTGACATAGCCGCCGGCATCGGAGGCGAGGAAGCAGGCGACGTTGGCGAACTCCTCCGCCTCGCCGACGCGGCCCATGGGCACACCGCGCTGCTTCGCCATCTGTGCCAGGAAGGCCTGGTAATCGGTCTCAGGCGCCTCGCGCTCATGGCGGCGGACGTGCTGCTCGCTGTCGATCAGTCCGACCAGCAGGGCGTTGACCAGGACGTTGTAGGGCGCGCCCTCGTTGGCCAGCACCTTGGTCAGCGCCATGCCGGCGGCCCGGCTGACCGAGGTCGGCGCGCTGCCCCCGCGCGGCGCCTTGGCGCCGATGTTGAGGACGTTGATGATGCGCCCCCAGCGGCGTTCCTTCATCGCGGGCAAGCACAGACGGCTCAGACGGATCGCCGCGAACAGCTTCAGTTCGAGGTCGGCCTTCCAGACCTCGTCGGTGATCTCCTCGAACTTGCCCGTCTGCGAGGTGCCGGCGTTGTTGACCAGGATGTCGACCTTGCCGAGATCGCCGTTCGCCTGCTCGACGGTCCGCCGCAGCGCCTCGGGGTCGGTGACGTCGCAGACGTAGGCCATGACCCGGCCGTTGGTGGTCGCGGCGATCTGCCCGCGGGCCTCTTCCAGCACCTCGGGCCGGCGCGCCAGTATGGCGACGTCGGCCCCCGACTCGGCAAACTTCTGCGCCATCGCCTTGCCCAAGCCGGCGCTGCCGCCGGTAATCAACGCCGTGCGGCCGTCCAGTCTCACTTCCATCGCCACGTCCTCCCGCGACCCCGTGTTGCGGCGGAGTATGGCGGAAATCGGCGGTCGGGCTCAACCGCCCGCTGGCGCCGGCGAGGGCGCCGGCCGGCTCAGGCGCGCTGGGCTTCGATGCGGTCGCGGATGCGATCCATCAACCGCCGCGCCGCTTCGTTCGGGATATCCTCCTGGTCCTCGTGCCCGGCCCCGTGGGAGCCCCTGCCGCCGTTGGCCGTGGCCGCCCGCGCCATTTCGACGACCTCGGCCTTAGCCTGGCTTGCCTGCACCGCCCCGGGCCCGGCCTCGGTGTCCTTTTCCACCGCGTCGACCAGCGCATCCAACAGCCGGGTCAAGCGGCCACGCTCTTCGCGCAAAGCCGCGTTGTCGCCTTCGAGGCGCTCGATCTCGCCACGGAAGCGGTTGTTTTCGCTGATCAGCCGCTTGTTCTCGGCGGCCACTTGCTGGTTCTGCGCGGCCAGGCTCGAGAGCCGTTCGCGCCCGTTCGCCGTTTCCTCCTGCAACTGGTCGAGGCTGTTGTTCAGTCCGTGGACTTCCGATTCAAGCCGACGTGCGTACTTCTCCAATTCACCAACACGATCCTTACGGCCCGCCAAAGTCTGCGTCGCGGCGGCGACCCGCGCTTCCAGGTGGCTAAGTTTCTCCATGGTCCCTACTCCCTTCTGCTGTCGCGGCAGCGGCCGAGTAAACCGCTGCGGCATCGAAGCGAGCCGAAGTGGAGCGTGACGTCCGACAATTTCGGGAATGACAGGATCTCGGCAGTGCCGGCACGTCCAGGTCTCCATTCGGCAACCCCGCTACCTTCTCCGCCACGGAGGAAGGCCGGTGGCTTTGCGTCCCGCCGTTTCCGACGGTTTGCCTTTTCGTGGGACAGGCGGCGGCCGCCTCAGCGTCGAAGCGTCCGACCGACGAGACCCACGGAGGTATTATCGATACCTCCAATTGGATACATATGGTCGCAGGTCCCAGTGTTCAAGACGGCTGGCGGCGCAATTGCGCGCGGCCTCGTTTGGTTGCCTGCGACTGCCCCCCGCCCGCCTCCCACTTGCCCCCGTGGCTGGTGCTAGGCAGGCAATTCGCATTGCCTTATGGTGCCGCGCAGTCACGCTTGCGTCTCCAGGACGGGGAGGAGAGAGAACATGAGAATTGTCAATTTCGACAAGAACGGCGCACCGACCCTGGGCGTTCGGGTCGGCCGCAAGCTCGTCGACCTGTCGATTGCCGCGCCGGAGCTGCCGCGCGATCTGAAGAGGCTGCTGGCCGGCGGCCAACGCGCCCTCGACAACGCACTTGCCGCGGCCAAGAAGGCGGGCAAGGAAGCGGCGGTAAACGAGCGGAAAATCACCTACCTGCCGCCGGTCCACAATCCGAACAAGATCCTCTGCCTGGGCCTGAACTATCGCGATCATGCCAAGGAGACCAACAATCCGATCCCGCCCTATCCGGTGGTCTTCACCCGCGAGGCGACGACGCTGGTCGGCCACGGCCAGCCGATGGTGCGGCCGAAAGCTTCTGTTCAGCTGGATTTCGAGGCCGAGCTGGCGGTGATCATCGGCAAGACCGCCCGCCATGTCAGCAAGGCCCGGGCCCTCGATTACGTCGCCGGCTACTCCTGCTTCAACGACGGCTCGGTGCGCGACTACCAGCGCAAGTCCAGCCAGTTCATCATGGGCAAGAACTTCGATGGCACCGGTGGCTTCGGGCCCGAGCTGGTGACCGCGGACGAAGTCGCCAAGGGCGCCAACGGCCTGGCCATCTCCTGCAAGCTCAACGGCAAGACGGTGCAACGCTCGAAGACCAACCAGCACATCTTCGATGTGCCGACCACGATCCATCTGCTGAGCGTGGCGATGACGCTGGAGCCGGGCGACGTCATCATCATGGGCACGCCGTCCGGCGTGGGCGCCGCGCGCAAGCCGCAGCTCTGGATGAAGGGCGGCGACGTCTGCAACGTCACCATCCAAGGCATTGGCACGCTCTCCAACCCGATCGTCAACGAGAGATAGGGCTGCTGCGGCCCCGCCGCCCCGGTGGCGGGGCCGGCCGCCTCAGACCCACGGCTCTTGGCCGGCCGTGAGCGGGCCCCCGGCATCGCCGGTGTTGACGGTCCCGGCCGGCTCGATCAGCACGATCTCGCACTCCGCTTCCGCCACCGGCTTGTGCTCGACGCCCTTCGGGACGACGTGCAGCTCGCCGGCCTTAAGCCTGACCTCGCGGTCCCGGTAGTGGATCGTCAGCTCGCCCTTGTGCACGAAAAACAGCTCGTCGGTGTCGGCGTGAGCGTGCCAGACGAACTCGCCCTGCACCTTGACCGACTTGATGTGCAGATCGTTCAGCTGGGCGATGATCCGCGGCGCCCAGTGCTGGCTGAACTTGCCGAATTTCTCCTCGAGGTTGATGGCGCCGGACGCGTAGGGCATCGCGTAGGCCTCCTCGCTTCAGCTCGGCAAGCGACTCTTGCCTGGCTTGCGCCGCCGATCCGTCGGCGGGCGATCATTCGATAGCCCGGGGCCGGCGGCGCGTCAAATCGGTCACCCCGGGAACAGCCGAACCCCTCGCCGCCTTGACGGCGGGCGCGAATGGGCAATAATAACATCCGAAGATGGGGAAATGCTTTAAATAACATAGAAGATACGTTAAAATGGCCTGCGAGATCCACGTCATCCACGAGAATCCGGAATGGTCGGCGCCGCTGTTCGCCGCGCTGGCGCGCCGCGGCCTGCCGTACCGGGACTGGTACCTGGAGAGCGGCAGCTTCGACCTCTCCGAAGCGCCGCCCGAGGGCGTCTTCTACAACCGCATGAGCGCCTCCTCGCATACCCGCGGCCACCGTTATTCGGCCGAGTACACTGGCGCCGTGCTGGCCTGGCTCGACGGCCACGGCCGCCGCGTCGTCAACAACGGCCGCGCCTTGCAGCTCGAGATCAGCAAGGTGGCGCAGTACACGGCGCTGGCACGGCACGGCATCCTAACTCCGCGCACCGTGCCCGCCGTCGGCCGCGAGGCCATCGTCGAGGCGGCGGCCAGCTTCGAGGGCCCCTTCATCACCAAGCACAACCGCGCCGGCAAGGGCCTGGGGGTGCGCCTGTTCCAATCGACCGATCAGCTCAGCGGCTATGTCGAGGGGCCGGACTTCGAAGCCCCGGTCGACGGCATTACCCTGATCCAGCAGTACATCCAGGCGCCGGAGCCCTACATCACCCGGGTCGAGTTCGTCGGCGGCCGGCTCATGTACGCCGTGCGCGTCGACACATCGGACGGCTTCGAGCTTTGCCCCGCCGACGCCTGCGCCGTGCCCGGCGCGGCGCGCGACAAGTTCGAGATCATCGCCGACTTCAATCACCCGCTGATAGCACCCTATCAGCGCTTCCTGGGCGCCAACGGCATCGAGGTCGCCGGGATCGAGTTCATCGTCGACGCCGAAGGCCGGGCCTACACCTACGACGTCAACACCAACACCAACTACAATCCGGCGGCGGAAGCCAAGGCCGGCGTCTCGGGCATGGAGGCGATCGCCCGCTTCCTCGGCCGCGAGCTGGCGCAGCAGGCCTGCGCCGAGTTCTGGGGCGCCGCGGCCGGCGCCTGAACGGCGCGGCTGCCGGGTTTCGGCCTGTGAGCGCCGGGCCTTGACCTGAGCCGCGGCGCCTCGGCAAAGCAAACCCAAATAGACGCCGCGCCGCGTTCGGGCGGCGGCATTGGTGCGCCCTGCTGGGTCGCGCCGCTCGCATCTGAGCGATTAGATAAAATTTTATCTATAATATATCTAAGTTTTACAAAATATTGTTAAAAAGAACTTTGAAAGTTTACAGTAATCAGAACCAATATTTAAGTAAAAAACACTTGAATTTTCACGCCAGATCTCGATATGAAATTGTGAAATCGTTCGTCGATCGGCGAACGGATCTTTCGCGGAGAAGAACGGATCTTTCGCGGAGAAATTGAGGGCAGCATGCCAGCGTCGAAGGAGTGCGGGAGATGACTGCACAGGCGATTGAGCGCCCGAGTTGGGGCGGCCGCGTGGCGGCGTTGCTGTTGGTGCTGGGGCTGCTGCTGGCCAACTCGCTGCTGTTCTACTTCGTGATCTGGGACCTGCTCTCGCCTTCGCAGCCCTACACCGTCATTCTTTTCTTCCTCAGCGGCGCCGGCCAGCTCGGCTACTTCTTCCTGCCCTGGTTCGCACGGGAGATCCTGGCGCCGCTCTTCCGGGCCTCGAGTGAGGCCGGCCGCCGCTTCCGGGATGGCGGCCACGCCGCCCGGGCGGACGGTTTCGTGATTACGGTTTTCACCCACATCGGCGCCGCGCTGTGTCTCAGCGCCATCGGCCTGTGGTTCCTGCAGACGGAGCTGATGCCGGCTGAGGAACCTGCGCCGGCTTACATCAGCGAGGCCAACTGCACGCAGATCGGCGGCAAGCCGGTGTGGACGGACGGCAAGCTCGTGTGCGCGCTCGAGCCCGAGAGCCGGAAGACCGGATCAAACCTCGAGCGACGACCGGCGGGCGCGAAAGCTGGGTGAGGCGCGATGACCAACCTGGCTCGGCGTAGATTTTCTCTCAAGGCCACCCGGCAGCCCGCCGCGACACGGCTGCCAAGGCATCAGACGAACTAGGCAGTTACGCGAATTTCCAATCAGGACTCAGGAACGTAGAGGGCAGGGCACCATGCAACTCGGCAGTCTTCTGATCGCAAAAGGCTTGATTTCCAAGGACGACCTGGAACGCGCGGTGGCGCATCAGCAAAGCAACGGCGGGCGCCTCGGCGATTGCCTGGTTGAACTCGGCCTGTTGAGCGCGGAGCAGATCGAAGGAGTGATGCGAGAAGCGCCGCAATCGCCCCGCTCGTTGGCCGATACCGACCTTGATCCTGTGTTCCTGCTCCAGCTCATGGTCAAGGGCATGTACACGGAGAGCCTGGAGACCCCCTCGCAGATCGCGAAAGCGATGAAGCTGCCGAGCGCGGCGGCCAATGCGCTTTTGGAAAGCGCCGTCGAGCGCAAGGTCGCCGAAGCCGCCGGACAGTCGCAGAACGGCAACGGTGCCATAGCCGAAATGCGTTACACGCTGAGCCGTGTGGGTCGCGATTGGGCCACGGAGTCACTGGAACAGTGCCAATACTTCGGGCCGGCGCCGGTCTCGCTCGACGCCTATCGGGCCCAGATCATGCGCCAGCGCATCGGCAACGAGCGGGTGACCCGGCCGATGATGGACGAGGCGTTCGCCGACCTGGTGATTCCCGAGCGCTTCCTTGGCCGCCTCGGCCCTGCGATCAACTCCAGCTCGGCCATTCTCATTCACGGACCGGCAGGCAACGGCAAGACCACGATCGCCGAGAAGATCGGCGCCATCTTCCAGGATGTCATCTATATCCCGTACTGCTTCGAGGTCGATGGTCAGATCGTCAAGGTCTTCGACCCGAGCGTCCATCACTCGATTCAGGACGAGGCCGGCCCCGCCGCGGGGCGCGGCCTGCGCCGCGAGCAGTGGGACCAGCGCTGGGTGCCCTGCCAGCGGCCGATGGTCGTCACCGGCGGCGAACTGACCCTCGGCATGCTGGATCTCAAGTTCAACGAAATCGCCAAGTTCTACGAAGCGCCCCTGCACATAAAGGCGCTCAACGGCACCTTCCTGATCGACGACTTCGGGCGCCAGCTGGCGAAACCGGAGGACATCCTCAATCGCTGGATCGTGCCGCTGAACAGCCGGGTCGACTACCTCAGCCTGCACACCGGCAAGAGCATTCAGCTGCCGTTCGACGAACTGGTCATCTTTTCCACCAACATGCGCCCGAACGATCTCATGGATCCCGCCTTCCAGCGGCGGATCTCGTACAAGCTGAAGACCGTGGCGCCGTCCGAGCCGCTGTTTCGCCAAGTGTTCGAGGAGCTGGCCGCGAAGCACGATCTTGAGCTTACGGACGAGATCTACCGGCAGGTCATCAAAACCATACGCGCTTCCGGCGCCCCGCTCGCGTACTTCCAGCCCAAGTTCATCGTCGAGCAGGTGCTGGTGTCCTGCAAGTTCGAAGGCGTCGAGCCGTGCCTGACGCGCGAGAATGTCGAAGACGCGATGCTGAACCTGTTCGTCGATGACGACGATGACGCGCCGGCGCCGGCCCCGGAGGCGGCAGCCGATGAGGACCTCGCGGCCCCGCAGGCCCTGCCCGAGGAGGCGATCAGCCAGCGGGTCCGGCTGGTCCACGACGGCCTGACACCGCGCGGCTGAGCGCTGCCTGGCTTGCGGCGCCGTTGCTGCGCTCAGGCCCCGTCGCGGACGTGGGCCAGCAGCCGCTCCATGAAGGCCTCGCAGAGGCGGACCTGTTCCAGGCTGACGAACTCGTTCGGCTTGTGCGCCTGTTCGATCGAGCCCGGGCCGCAGACCACCGTCGGCACCTCGGCCCGCTGGAAGGCGCCGGCCTCGGTGCCGAAGCTGACCTTCGAGGTGGCGTTGGCGCCGGTCAGGGCCTTGACAAGGGCCACCACCTCGGCCGTGGGATCGGTCTCCAGGCCGATGATCGCCGAGAGCTCGGTGAAACCGATGCCGGTGTCGGGCGCCACCACGTGCATCTCCGGCAGCAGCGAATCCGCCAGGCGCTGCACCTCGGCGAAGATCTCGTCGGAATCGTGCTCGGGCAGGTGGCGCCATTCGAACTCGAAGCTGCAATCCTTGGGCACGATGTTGAGCGCGGTGCCGCCGCGGATGGTGCCGGTATGCACCGAGGTATAGGGCGGGTCGTAGTCGGCGTCGTGCGGCCCCTGTTCGCGAAAGCGCCGCGCCATGGCGCGCAGGTGGGCGACGATCTCGGCGGCGATCTCCACGGCGTTGACACCGATGTGGATCATCGAGGAATGGCACTCGTGCCCGCGCACGTGGCAGGTGTATGAACACTTGCCCTTATGCGCCGTGATCACGCGCATGTCCGTGGGCTCGCCGACGATGCAGGCCACCGGCTTCACGGCCAGGTTTTCGAAGTCGCGGATCAGCCGGTGCACGCCGATGCAACCGACCTCCTCGTCGTAGGAAAAGGCCAGGTGGATCGGCGTCCGCAGCGGGCGCGCCACCATCTGCGGCACGTAGCTCAGGGCCACGGCGAGGAAGCTCTTCATGTCGCAGGTGCCGCGCCCGTAAAGGCGGCCGTCGCGCTCGGTCAGCGAGAACGGCTCGGAGTCCCAGGCCTGGCCGTCCACCGGCACGACGTCGGTGTGCCCCGACAGCATCACGCCCGGCCGGTCGTCCGGGCCGATCGTGGCGTAGAAGTTGGCCTTGCGCTTGTCGTCATCGAAGGTGAGCCGGCCGTCGATGCCGAAGCCCGAAAGATAGTCGCGCACGAACTCGATCAGCTCCAGGTTCGAGTTCCGGCTCGTGGTGTCGAAGCCGATCAGGCGCTCGATCATGTCGCGGCTACGTATCTCGCTTGCCATTCCGCTCCCTCTCCGCAACCGGGCCTGAGCATAGGCGCTGCCGCCCCGGCCCGCCAGACGGCAGCGGACGGCGCACCTACCTTCGCCTTCGCTTAAGGCGCATATTCCCGATCGTCCAATCAAGCTCGGGACGACGACGATGGCGATACCGCTTCTCATCCTCAGCGGGCCCGTGGGCGTCGGCAAGACGAGCCTCGGCCACGCGGTGGGCGAGTGGCTCGAGCGACGCGATTTCGCCCACAGCTTCATCGACCTCGACGCCCTCGCCCACACCTACCCGCGGCCGGCGGGGGACCGTTTCGCGGACCGTCTGGCCCTGTCGAACCTGCGCGACGTCTGGAAGAATTGTGCCGCGGCGGGCTCGCGCAACCTGATCGTTGCCCGCGTCGTCGAGAGCAAGCGGGGCGTTGCGCAAATCCAAGCCGCCGTCCCCGGCTCCCGGCCGCCGGTCTGCCAGCTGCGGGCAAGCGAGGCGACGTTAGCTGATGCGCGTGCGCATGCGCGAGGTCGGCTCCGACCGCGCATGGCATGAACGGCGCGCGCTCGCACTGGCACGGTCGCTGCCGGGGAAGGCGCCGGCCGACCTTCTCGTCGATACCGACGGACGTTCGCTCTCGGACATCGCTGATGAGGTCGCATCGAGGATGACCTGGGCCGCCGTGGCGTGAGCCGACGGACAGCGCCCGCCCCCTGGTTTGTTACTTACTCCTCCTTGTTCCTGTCCGCCGCGTCCGCCGGCACCTCGCGCTTCGCCGCTTCGCCGGCCGCCAGCCGGCGATGGCGCAGGTAGCTGAACGGGATGCTGGCGAGATAACCGATCCCGACCAGGGCCAGCGTGAACCAGGGATAGCTGACCAGGACGGCGGCGCCGAAGCCGACCAGGACCAGGGTCAGCAGCACGTACTCGCGTTTGACCCGCAGCAGCTTGAAGGAATAGGTGGGAATGCGGCTGATCATCAGGTAGGCGACGCAGAGCAGCCAGACCGCGTCGAGCGCCGGCTGCCGAAAAACGGTGTCGCCGAACTGCTGGCTCAAGACCACCGGCAGCAGCGCGAAGCCGGCCCCGGCGGGGGCGGCCACGCCGGTGAAGAAGTCCTTGCTCCACACCGGCTGCTCGTGGGCGGATTCGATGGCCGTGTTGAAGCGCGCCAGCCTGAGGCCACAGCAGGTGGCGAAGACCAGGGCCGCGACCCAGCCGACGCCGCCCAGCTGATTGACGCTCCACAGATAGACGATGATCGCCGGGGCCACGCCGAAAGCGATGAAATCGGAGAGCGAGTCGAGCTCGGCGCCGAACTTGGTGGCGCCCTTCAGCAGCCGGGCCATGCGGCCGTCGAGGCCGTCGAAGATGCCGGCCGCCATGACCGCGAAGACGGCCATGTCCCAGCGTCCCTGCAGGGCGAAGCGGATCGAGGTCATGCCCGCGCAAAGCGCCAGCACCGTCAGGATGTTCGGGATCAGGCTGTTGACCGGCAGCGCCCGCAGGCGGCCATTGCGACGGCGGAGCATTCAGTCGCGCTCCTCGCGTCTTTCGGGCCGTCGGCCCTGGACGTCGGCGAGAACGGTCTCGCCGCCGATCGTCTTCTGACCGGCCAGGACGACGGGGACGTGGCTGTCGTCGAGATAGACGTCGACGCGGCTGCCGAAGCGGATCAGGCCGAAACGCTCGCCGACCCGCACCCGCTGGCCCTCGTAGAGATCGCAGACGATGCGCCGGGCAACCAACCCGGCGATCTGGGTGAAGGCGATCTCCTTGCCGTCGGCCGTGGTCATGCGCACGGCCTGTCGCTCGTTCTCCTCGCTGGCCTTGTCCAGCGAGGCGTTGATGAAGCGGCCCGGCCGGTAGGCGAGCGCCGTGACCTCGCCCTCGGCCGGAGCCCGGTTCACGTGCACGTCGAAGACGTTCATGAAGACGCCGATGCGCGTCCGCGGCCGTGCGTCCATGCCCAGCTCGACCGGCGGCGACGCCTTGTCGATCATCTGCACGATGCCGTCGGCGGGGCTGACGATCAGGCCCTCGCTCGCCGGCGTGAACCGTTCCGGATTGCGGAAGAAGTAGACGCACCACAGCGTCAGCACCACGGCGAGCCAGCCGAGCGGCGGCCACAGCCACAACAGGAACGCCGCCACGACGGCGAATGCCGCGATGAAGCGGTAGCCATCGGGGTGGATCGGCACCAGGAGCGTGCGGATAGCGTGCATCGAAGATCCTTCAAAGGCTCCCTGCTGGCTCGCAGACTACCCCGAGGCCGCGCCGCCGTTAAGCCGCGGCCGGTGGTTCATTCGACCAGCTCCTTGAGGCGGCGCTCGGCCTCGGCCGCCTCCTGCTGGCGGGCCCACATGCGGGCATAGACTCCCTCTTTCGCCAGCAGTGCCTCGTGGCGGCCGCGCTCGACGATGCGCCCCGCCTCCAGGACGATGATCTCGTCGGCGTGGACCACGGTCGATAGGCGATGGGCGATGATCAAGGTGGTGCGGTCGGCGGAGACGGCGGTGAGCGAGCGCTGGATCTCCTTCTCGGTTTCGGTGTCGAGGGCCGAGGTCGCCTCGTCGAAGATCAGGATCGCCGGATCCTTGAGGATCGTGCGGGCGATCGCGACCCGCTGCTTCTCGCCGCCCGAGAGCTTCAGCCCGCGCTCGCCGACGACGGTGTCGTAGCCGTCCGGCAGGCTCTCGACGAAGTCGTGGATGTGCGCCAGCCGCGCCGCGCCGACAATCTCCTCGTCGCTGGCGTCGGTGCGGCCGTAGCGGATGTTATAGCGAATGCTGTCGTTGAACAGCACCGTGTCCTGGGGAACGATGCCGAAGGCCTGCCGCAAGCTCGCCTGCGTCACTTCGCGAATGTCCTGGCCGTCGATCAGGATGCGCCCGCCGACGACATCGTAGAAGCGGAACAGCAGCCTGGAGATGGTCGACTTGCCGGCGCCCGAGGGGCCGACGATGGCGACGGTATCGCCAGGCGCAACGCGGAACGAGACCTGCTTCAGGATCGGCCGCGCCGGCTCGTAGCCGAAGTCGACGGCCTCGAAGACGACCTCGCCGCGGCTCGGTTCCAGCGCCTTCGCTCCCGAGCGGTCGCCGATCTCGTGCGGCACCTCCACGAGCTCGAACATCTTCTCCATGTCGACCAGGCTCTGCTTGATCTCGCGATAGACGAAACCGAGAAAGCTGAGCGGCTGGTAAAGCTGGATCAGGAAGGTGTTGATCAGCACGAAGTCGCCCAGCGTCATGACGCCGGCGACGACGCCATCGGCCGCCATCAGCATCACCACCACCAGGCCGACGGAGATGATCGCGCCCTGGCCGATGTTGAGCAGCGACAGCGTCACCTGGCTCTTGACCGCGGCCCGCTGATAGCGTTCGAGCGCGCTGTCGAAACGCTCGGCCTCGTGGCCCTCGTTGCCGAAATACTTGACCGTCTCGAAGTTGAGCAGGCTGTCGATCGCCCGCGTGTTGGCCTCGGAGTCGGTGCGGTTCATCTCGCGCCGGTACTTGACGCGCCATTCCGTCACCAGCACCGTGAAGGCGACATAGCTGGTCACGGCGACGAAGGTGACGGCGGCGAACCAGACGTCGTAGCGCACCAGCAGGACGCCGCAGACCAAGCCAATCTCCAGCAACGTCGGCAGGATGTTGAAGAGGGTGAAGCGGAGCAGAAATTCGATTCCCTTGGTGCCCCGCTCGATGGCCCGGCTGAGGCCGCCGGTCTGGCGCTCGATGTGAAAGCGCAGCGACAACGCGTGCAGGTGGCGGAAGGTGGCCAGCGCCACCGTACGCAGCGCATGCTGGCCAACCTTGGCGAACACCGCGTCACGCAGCTCGCCGAAGGCCTGCGAGGCCAGCCGCACCAGCCCGTAGGCGACGACCAGCGCCACCGGTAGGACCAGGATGGCATTGCCGGCGACGTCGAGCGCGTCGACCGCCCCCTTGTAAAGGAACGGCACGTAGACGATGGCGATCTTGGCGCCGGCCAGCAGCGCCATCGCCGCGATCACCCGCAGCTTGAGGTCGAGCCGGTGTTTGGGCCAGAGATAGTGCGCCAGCTTGGCCAACGTGGCCAAGTGATGGCTGGCCGCGGCGTCCGCGCTCGGATCGTAGCGTGAAGCCATCGCGCGATTACTCCAAGTCGTTCGGGCCGTGTGGGATTGGGTCGGCTGCGGCGCTCAAGGGGCCTGCAGGGGCAGCGCGAAGATCTGGCCGGGGTAGATCAGGTCGGGATCGCGGATGCGGTCCGCGTTGGCCCTGTATATGACCGTGTAAAGCATGCCGCGGCCGTAGGTGCGCCGGGCGATCCGCCACAGGTTGTTGCCGGGTTGCACGACGACGCGATCGCCGGGACCGAGCGCCGCGACATCGGCCGCCGCGACCCGCGTGAACGGCACTTCGATGCGCGCCAGGACGGTGCCGTCGGCGGCCAGCTGGTCCATCCTCAAGGCGTAGCTTCCCGGCGCGATCGGCTCGCTCGGCAGCAGTTGCCAAGCCTGCTCGCGGCCGGCGGTGACGCCGCCGATCGGCCGGTTGTCGAGGTAGACGCGGACGCTGGCCCCCTCGGGGGCGGAGCCGGAGATGACAACGTTGCCTTGGGCGTCGTAGTCGATGGCCTCGAGCGCCAGCACCGCACCGCGAGCAGCCGCGCCCGACGGCCCACCACCCTGCACCAGCCGGCTGGGGGCGCCGGCCTCGCCCGGCAGCAGCACCGCGACCGGCGCCCCGCTGCCGTCTCCGGCTTCGGGCAGCACGAGAACAACCGAGGCATCCGAGGCGATCCGCTCGCCACTGGCCAGACGGGCGCTCAGGCTCAGGCTCCTGGTCCCGCCTTGGATCGGCCGATCGAGCACCATTGCCCAATGGCCGTCGGCGCCGACCACGGCGCTGGCGAGCGGCGTCTCGCCGTCGAGCAGCGTTACCTCGGCGCCCGCCGGGCCGCGTCCGGCGATCACCCCCCGGCGGTCATTGGCGATCCTGACGATATCGAACTGCGGCGGCGCCGGCCGGGTGGTGTCGGCCTGCGGCAGTGGGGCGCCGGGTCCGGTCCTGGTGGCCGCCAGCGACTGCCCGGGCGCGGCGCCGACATCCGGCCGGGGACCGGCAGCCACCTGCTTGCGCGCTTCCTCGATGGCGCCCGGCCGGGCCTCGACGACATCGCCGCTCTGCCAGCCGACGTAGACGCCGATACCGAGGGCCAAGCCGACCACGAGCACGGCAAGCACGATGGCCGCGGCATGCGTGACGCGCATCCGCAAGACGTCGAAATCCATGACGCACCATATAGCATGGAAGCTAGTGCCCGACTCAGCGCTTTCGTCGGCTTCGCCCACCGCCGGCGCTGGGCCGGGCCGCGCCCCGGAAAGCCCTGCTGCGGGGGGCCAGGGAATAACTTGACACGGGCCGGTGTCCCTAATGAACGGGACCAATGCGCCCGATCGGGCCGACGGCAGGGAGGGGCCAGCACACAGATATGGCGATGCTTTGGCGTCAACTGTCGTGCGGCCGACGCCGGTCAGTCATGGTCCGGCCGATCTCGCGAGGTGGCCTGTCACCGGGAACGTTCGGGCTAGGTGCGGCCCGCGGGGACAGTGCTTCCGTGCTTTTCAGATATGCAGATAGTACCGCTCAAAATCAAAATTTGGTGAATTGACGATACAACATAATCCTCAGTAGTATGCCAAGCTGGCGCCCGCTAGAACGTTCTCATTACCGCCCCAATAGAAAGGAACTTCCATGTCCATTGCGAAGGAATCACGTTCGACTTCAGGCATCTTTTCGGGTGCGGGGGTCATGGCGAAAAGGTTCCTGATGTTGACCTCCTTTGCTCTTTTACTGGGGGGTACGGCCGCCGTTTCCTACGCCGACGAGAAGACTGACGCGCTCGTTAAAGAACGCCAGGATTTGATGAAGAAGATGGGCGGGACGTTCAAGGTTCTGGTCCCGATCGTCAAGGGAGAGAATACAAATCTCAGCGACGCGGTTCCGGCCGCCACGACCGTGCACGAGGCCTCCAAGGGCATCGTCGCGGCGTTTCCGGAAGGCAGCGGCCGTGACGAAGTTCCTGAGTCCCGCGCCAAGCGGGAGATATGGCTGCAGTGGGCCGAGTTCGAGGCGGCGGCTGAAAAGCTGGTGGAAGAGAGCGGCAAGCTCGTCGACGCCGCGGAGTCGGGCGATGTTGAGGCCTTCCGCGCGCAGTTCAAGGTTTACGCCGCGGCCTGCGGCGGCTGCCATGAAGGCCCGTCGAAGTCCGGCGGGAAGTTCCGCTTCGAGAGGGAATAACCGAGTCGCCGCGTTCGCGCACCCTGCGCACGGCGTCGCATGTTGGGGAAACATAGGGTCGTTCTGGCGACCCTATGTTTCTGCCTGCTAGCGGGACAGGCCGCAGGGCAAGAGCGCGCCGAGGAGCGTGGACGGCGTGTTTATGTCGCGGGCGGCTGCTTTGCCTGCCACACCGATACCAAGAATAACGGACAGGAATTGGCGGGCGGGCCCGCGTTACCCACCCCGTTCGGAACCTTCTTCGCCCCGAATATCACGCCGGACCGAGAGCACGGCATTGGCGCCTGGAGCGATCAAGATTTCCTAAGAGCGATGCAATCGGGCGTTAGCCCTAAGGGACAACATTATTATCCGGTATTCCCGTATGTCTCGTACGCGCGGGCGAGCAAAGACGATCTTCTCGATCTGAAGGCCTACATATTTACGCTTGCCCCTTCGCGACATGAAAGTCGGCCGCATGAGGTGAAGTTCCCGTTCTCAATTCGATTTCTTGTAAAATTCTGGAAATATCTTAACTTCGATCCGAAACCATGGTTGCCCGACAAAAGTAAGAGCGAAGACTGGAATCGCGGCGACTACCTGGTCAACGCACTGTCGCACTGCGGGGAGTGCCATACGCCGCGCAATTTCTTGGGCGGGCTGGACCGCTCGCGCTGGCTGGCGGGCGCTCCCCTGGAAGGCGGCTCCTGGGCGCCCAACTTGACCCCTCACGATACCGGCTTGGGAAAATGGAGCAGCAGCGACATCGTCACGGCACTTGAACTCGGCCTGACGCCGGATTTCGACGTGCTAGGCGGTCCCATGAGCGAAGTGGTCCGGCACAGCACAGGCAAGATGCGCAAGGACGACCGCGCCGCGATCGCGGAATATCTCCAATCTCTGCCGCCGCTGAAGAGCGCCGAACGGCCGCGCTGAAGTCGGACCGGCGGGCGAAAGCGGCGGCGGCCTGGCGCCCGTTTGACGTCGGAGGCAAGGTCCGGATCCCGAGCCGACCGGCTTTGATTTTACGGCTGAAGCTCAACGCGCAGCTCCGCGCCGCCGTAGCCATGCACGCTGTCGTGCGCGCGGATCGTCACCGCCGTGATGCCCGGCGGAACGCGGATCCCCGACAACGAGCGCGTGAACGGCTGCTCGTCTTCGTGCGGGTGCAAGAGCTCGCGCTTGCCCAGGACGCGGCCATCCGGCGCCAGCACCTCCCAGGCGTCGGCGTAGTGGTCCCAGCCGCGGTCGGCATGGCTCACGCTGACGTCGAAGCGATAGACTCCAGCGCCGCTGCGCGTCACCTTGACGTCGACGACGTCCGCCTCGCCGGCCAAACTTCGCGCGGCAGCGCCGACGGAGAGCACGAGCGCAAGGACATAGGACGAGAGCTTAGCCATGCCAGCCATCAGATCACTGTGCGTCTATTGTGGGTCGCGGCGGGGCCTCCGGCAAGGCTTCCACGGGACCGCGGAGCGTCTGGGCACGGCGATGGCAAAGCGCGGCGTCAGGCTGGTCTACGGCGGCGGCAGCATCGGCATCATGGGACTGCTCGCCGATGCCGTGATTCGTGCCGGCGGCAGCGTCTACGGCGTCATCCCGGGCCACTTGCACGAGACCGAGATCGCCCACGGCGGACTCGAGCAGCTGATCGTGGTCGACAGCATGCACGCCCGAAAACAGCGCATGTTCGAGCTCTCCGACGCCTTCGTCGCCCTGCCCGGCGGCATCGGCACCCTGGACGAGACCGTCGAGATCGTTACCTGGCGCCAGCTGGGCCTGCACGACAAGCCGATCTTCCTGCTCGACGATGGCGGCTACTGGCAGCCGTTCCTGGCGCTCATCGACCACTTCATCGCCGAAGACTTCAGCCGGCCGGCGATCCGCCAGCTCTATCAGGTGGTCGCCGATGTCGACCACCTGATGGCCGCGCTCGAACGCGCTCCGCCGCCGGGCCGGCGCGCGCAGACCGAAAGGCTGTGACGGCCGCCCGCGCGCTCTCGCCTCTCGCTCGCGGTGGCGCCAGGGGATCTCGACCAAGCGCTTTACAGACGGGGCGTTAGGCCGCATTTTGGGCCCCTCCGGCGGCGCCCCGTTCCGGCAGCCGCCAAGGTTCCAGCGGCGCCAATCGCGAAGAGAGTCTCATGATCGACCTGATGTCCATCGCCCGCACCGAAGCCGACGGCGGCGACCTGTTCGGGCTCCTGTCCGGCCTGTTCGAGCCTGCGGATATTCGTCTCGATGGCTACCCGGACGCGGTGATCTGGAAGGGCGGCAACCACGACGGCACGCTCAATCCGGTCGCCCATTCGCTGACCGACGCCTTCGCCCTCCTGGGCACCGTCGCCGCCATCGACATCCTCGGCCTGCCCTTCTATGCCGTGCCGATGTGGGCGCAGTACCGGCACGACACCAAGCTCGCCTCGCTGGCCTGGTTCGGCCACATGCCCTGCACCTCGATCAAGTGGTCGACCGCCGGCGATGCCTACGTTAACGACGGCAAGGGCGGCAAGGTCGTGGTCATGGGCAAGTCCGCCAACGCGCCGCTGCGCACCCAGGCGGGCGTGTTCTGCAACGTCCGCCCCTACGGCACCATCACCGTGGTCCGCTGCATGCCCTGCCTGCCCTATTCGCAGGACCGGGCCGCCTTCGACGTCGACGCCAAGAGCGGCATCATCCACTCGGAGATGAACACGCCGGGCGTGCAGATGGCCTACGCCAACCGTCTGTTCCTGAAGATGGTACACGAGACCGGCAAGCTCGGCCGCGTTGCCTTCAAGCCGACGCAGGCGATGGAAGACGGAATCAACGCCGGCATCCTGTCGTGGATGCTGCAGGGCACCAAGTTCAACGTCGGCCGGAAGTACGCCGTCGACGGCTATGTCGAGCACCGTGAGCGGGTCGACCGCATCGTCTCGCTGCTGCCCGCCGACTTCAAGGCCGGGATGGAGAACTGGGGCGGGCAGATCGAGCAGCACATCTCCGACACCAACTACGGCCTGCTGCTCTGGGACCTGATCGAGCAGCGCGAGGTCATCGTCCTGTCGACCGACCTGGACGGCGACCGTCTCACCGATCTGCTGGCTGACGTTTCCGACCCCCTCAGGGCCTTCGGGCAGCGGGTCATCGACCGCCTCGGCGCCAAGGGGCAGATGGGCGAGATGTGGTACGAGATGGGCTACACCACCGGCAACGGGCGCGACATGACCTCGGTCATGCACCGCATGGCCGGCCCGCCGATCCACGAGCAGACCCTGGGCTCCGCCGACGCCATGTTGCTGCGCCTGCTTGACGGCGATGAATCGATGGGCGGCACCAAGCGGCCCTACGATCCGCGCATCCACTTCGTGCTGATCCGCGATGCCTATCTGGATGCCAATCCGGGCGACGAGAAGCTGCGGGCCTGGCTCGACTCGGCGCTGCGCACCTTCGATGAGATTTACGGCGGCGAGCGGCCGGGCTTCATCGAGGGCTACAAGGCGCTGAAGGCGGCGATCAAGCCCTGGGGCGGCTGACCGGATTGCGGGCCCGTCTGCCCGCCTTGCCGGAGGCTGTGACGGCTTGGCTGCGGTGTCTCCGGCCCGTTGCCGGGGCGCCGATCCTCTGCTAGCGTTTTTTCTAATCGCAATTCGATTATTGCGGTCTTGATCGGCATAAGGGAGGGGTCGCCTTGGCATCATCGCCGGCTTGGGTTGAATCATCCGTCGCCATCGCGGGCACCGCGGTCCGCCTGCGCCGCGCCGGCCAGGGCAAGCCGGTCTTGGTGCTGCACCACGATTTCGGCAGCCCCGAACGGCTGCCGTTCTACGACGCGCTGGCCCGCGGCCACGACGTCCTGGTGCCGGAGCACCCGGGCTTCGGCGACAGCGAGCGCCCGGAATGGATGCGCAGCGTGCGCGACCTGGCGGTGCTCTACCGCGAACTGCTGGCGGCGCTCGGTCTCGGCGGGGCCTCGCTGGTCGGGCTCGGCTTCGGCGGCTGGGTCGCCGCCGAGATGGCGACCATGGCGCCGCGCGATCTCGACAGGCTGGTGCTGGTCGGCGCCATGGGCATCCAGCCGCCGCAGGAACACATTCTCGACCAGGCCCTGGTCGGCTACATCGACTACGCCCGCGCCGCCTTCCACGACCAGGCCGCCTTCGATGCGATCTACGGCGCCGAGCCCAGCACCGCGCAGCTGGTGGCCTGGGACATCTGCCGCGAGATGTGCTTTCGCATCGCCTGGAAGCCCTACATGTACAGCCAGACCCTGCCGAACCTCTTGCGCAGCATGAGCGCGCCGACCCTGGTGGTCTGGGGCGAGCACGACAAGGTGGTGCCGGCGAGCGCCGCCGAGGTCTACCTGGCGGCGCTGCCGGACGCGCGCCGCGAGGTGGTGGCCGGCTCAGGCCACGCCGTCGACATGGAAAAACCCGATGCGCTGGCCCGCCTGGTCGGCGAATTCACCGGCGCCGGCCGGGCCGCGGCCTGAGGAGGCAGGACGATGCATCTGATGTATTTCACCGAGCAGCCGATGTCGACCTATCCGGCCGACATCGGACTGGAGTTCGGCGCCACGGCGCTGATGTTCTCCAACAAGTATTTCGACCCGGTGCAGGGCAGCCGGCTCTACAACGAGTACATCGAGCAGTACCTGCTGGCCGAGGAAGTCGGCATCGACGGCATCATGCTGAACGAGCATCACAACGCGCCGTTCTGCATGCAGGCCAAGGCCAACATCTTCGCCGCGATCCTTGCCGCCATGACCAAGCAGGTGAAGATCGTCATGCTCGGCAATCCGCTGCCGCTGGCCGAGAACCCGGTGCGGCTGGCCGAAGAGCTGGCGATGATCGACATGATCTCGAAGGGCCGCCTGGTCTCCGGCTTCGTGCGCGGCGGCGGCCAGGAGCAGCTCGCCGCCGGCGTCAACCCGGCCTACAACCGCGAGCGCTTCGAGGAGGCGCACGACCTGATCGTCAAGGCCTGGACCGAGACCGGGCCGTTCCGCTGGGAGGGCAAGCACTACCAGAACCGGGTGGTCAACCCGTGGGCGGTGCCGCTGCAGAAGCCCTACCCGCGGGTCTGGATCCCCGGCGTGATCAGCCGCGAGACCATCGTCTGGGCGGCGCACAAGCGCTACCCGTACGTCGCCCTCAACACCTCGATCGAGCAGACCAAGAAGATCTGGCAGGTCTACGATGCCGCCGCCGAGGAAGCCGGCTACGCCGCGGGCACCGAGAACCACGGCTACCTGATCCAGGTGCACATCTCCGACAGCGAGGAGAAGGCGCTTCGGAACGCGCGCCAGTTCCGCTGGATGCAGGGCGAGTTCACCGGCCTCGCGCATCCGGTGTGGAGCACGCCGTCCGGCTACGGCTCGCCGTCCAACCGCCAGGCCTTCGTCGAGTTCTCCGCCGGACGCCGGCCCAACCCGCGCGGCCAGACCAGCTTCGAGCAGCAGCTCGAGGACATGCGCATCATCGCCGGCACGCCGGACACGGTGATCGCCAAGCTGCGCCACCTCTTGGCCGAGACCCGGCCCGGCATCCTGGCGCTGTGGGGCAACGACGGCACCGTCAGCCAGGAGGATTCGCTGACCTGCATCCGCCTGATGGGCGAGGAGGTCTTCCCGGCCCTGCGCGAGACCGCCAAGGAGCTGGATTTGAAGAGCCCGTTCGAGGCCGAGGCGCCGATCTCGATCGCCTACTCGAGCGACCTGCAGAGGCCGGCGGTGGCCGCGCGCGGCGCCGCCGAGTAGAGGTCCCGCTCAGGCCGCGGCCTTGCCGGCCAGGGCCGCTTCGATCGCCGCCAGCGCCCGGTCGGCCGCCGCCCCGTCGGGGCCGCCGGCCTGGGCCATGTCGGCGCGGCCGCCGCCGCCCTTGCCGCCGACCGCCGCCGCGCCGACCTTGACCAGCTCGACGGCATCGAAGCGGTCGGTCAGGTCCTTGGTGACGCCGACCGAGAGTGCCGCCTTGCCCTCGTTGACGGCGATCAGCGCGACCACGCCCGAGCCGAGCTCGCGCTTGGCGGCGTCGATCATGGCGCGCAGCTCCTTCGCCGGCACCCCGTCCAGGCGCTGGGCGCGGAAGGCGACCCCGTTGACCGCCTTGACCGCGGCAGCGGCGGCACCGCCGCTGGCCAGCGCCTGGCGCGTCTCCTGCAGCTCGCGCTCGAGCCGGCGGCGCTCGTCGATGAGGCCCTGCACGCGCTGCGCCGCCTCGCCGGGGCTGGTGCGCAGGACGCCGGCGATCTCCTTGAGGCGCGATTCCTGTTCGGCCAGATGAGCCAGCGCGCCCTCGCCGCTGACCGCCTCGATGCGGCGCACGCCGGACGCGACCGCGCCCTCGGCGACGATCTTGAAGGTGCCGATATCGCCGGTCCGCGAAACGTGGGTGCCGCCGCAGAGCTCGGTCGAGAAGCGCTCCTCGCCGCCGCCGCCCATGGCGACGACGCGGACCTCTTCGCCGTACTTCTCGCCGAACAGCGCCAGGGCGCCGGCGGCGACGGCCTCGTCGGGTTGCATCAGGCGGGTCACCACTTCGGCATTGCCGCGGATCTGGCGGTTGACCTCGGCCTCGACCTCGGCCAGCTCGGCCGCCGTCATCGCCTTCGGGTGGCTGAAGTCGAAGCGCAGCCGGTCGGGCGCCACCAGCGAGCCCTTCTGCGTCACGTGCGGGCCCAGGGTGCGGCGCAGCGCCGCGTGCAAGAGGTGCGTCGCCGAGTGGTTCAGGCGCAGCGCCTGCCGCCGGGCGCCGTCGATCGCGAGCTCGACGACGTCGCCGCGGGCGAGCCGGCCCTCGATGAGCGTGCCGACGTGGACGGTCAGCTCGCCGGCCCGGCGCTCGGTGTCCTCGATCCGAAACAGCGCGCCGGCCTCGGTGCGGAGCTCGCCGGCATCGCCGATCTGCCCGCCGGCCTCGCCGTAGAACGGGGTCTGATTGCAGATGAGCCGCGCCGCAGTGCCGGGCTCGATGGCCTCGACCTCGGCCAGCTCGCCGTCCTCGCCGGCGACGATGAGCGCCAGCAGCTTGGCCTCGGCCGCGGCGGCCTCGTAGCCGAGGAACTCGCTGGCGCCCAGGCGCTCGCGCAGCTCGAACCAGAGCCGCGCCGTCGCCGCCTCGCCCGAGCCGGCCCAGCTCGCCCGCGCGGTCTCGCGCTGGCGCCGCATCGCCGCCTGGAAACCCTGGCTGTCGACGCCGCGGCCCTCGGCCCGCAGCACGTCCTCGGTCAGGTCGAGCGGGAAGCCGTAGGTGTCATAGAGGCGGAAGGCGACCTCGCCCGGCAGGACCTGGTCCGCGCCCAGCTTGCCGACCTCTTCCTCCAGCAGGTGCAGGCCGCGCGCCAGGGTCTTGCGGAAGCGGCTCTCCTCCAGCTTCAGGCTCTCCGTGATCAGGGCCTCGGCGCGGCCGAGCTCGGCGTACTGCTGGCCCATCTGCTGGCGCAGCACCGGCACCAGGCGATAGAGCAGCAATTCCTCGTGGCCCATCTGGTGCACGTGGCGGACGGCGCGGCGGATGATCCGGCGCAGGACGTAGCCGCGGCCCTCGTTGGACGGCATGACGCCGTCGGCGATCAGGAAGCTGGCGGCGCGCAGATGATCGGCCACGACCTTGTGCGAGCTGCGGTGCGGGCCGTCCGGCTCGGTGCCGGTGAGCTCGGCCGAGGCCACCAGCAGCGCCCGCATCAGGTCGCAGTCGTAGTTGTCGTGCCTGCCCTGCAGCACGGCGGCCAAGCGCTCCAGGCCCATGCCGGTGTCGATCGACGGCTTCGGCAGGCTGACGCGCTCGTCCGGGGTCACCTGCTCAAACTGCATGAAGACCAGGTTCCAGATCTCGATGAAACGGTCGCCGTCCTCATCCGGGCTGCCCGGCGGCCCGCCGGCGACCTCGGGGCCGTGGTCGTAGAAGATCTCCGAGCAGGGTCCGCACGGGCCGGTGTCGCCCATGGCCCAGAAGTTGTCCGAGGTCGGGATGCGGATGATGCGGTCCTCCGGCAGGCCGGCGATCCGCCGCCACAGCTCGAAGGCCTCGTCGTCCTCGTGGTAGACCGTGACCAGCAATCGCTCGGCCGACAGCCCATACTCGCGGGTCACCAGGTCCCAGGCCAGCTCGATGGCCAGGTCCTTGAAGTAGTCGCCGAAGGAGAAATTGCCCAGCATCTCGAAGAAGGTGTGATGGCGGGCGGTGTAGCCGACGTTGTCGAGGTCGTTGTGCTTGCCGCCGGCGCGCACGCATTTCTGCGCGGTGACGGCGCGCTCGTAGGCGCGGCGCTCGGCGCCGGTGAAGACGTTCTTGAACTGGACCATGCCGGCGTTGGTGAACAGCAGCGTCGGGTCGTTGTGCGGCACCAGCGGGCTCGAGGCGACGACCTCGTGGCCGTGGCCGGCGAAATAGTCGAGAAAGGTCTGGCGGATCTCGTTGGTCGTGGCCATGGCGCGAAAGGTCGGCGGCTGCTCCGTGGAGCTGAACTCAGTCCATTCAGGATGTAGGACGCGCGCCGGCCATGTCCACGGCCGGCACTCCCGGAAAAACGCGAGAACCTAGCCGCCGCGGCCGGCCCTGGCAAGCACCCGCGAGCCCTGCGGCGGCGGCGGCGCGCTGCCCGGAAGACGCCGCCGGGACCGGCCGGACCGGCCCCGGCGGCACCCGTGCTGCCGGGTGAAGCTCTAGATCGACCCGCCCCCGAGCCCCGCCGTCCCCGCCAGAGCGCCGCTGGCTGGCACCCGCAGGGTGGCCGGGCGGGGCAGCGGTTGGTTCAGGCCAGCGCGAAAGCCGTCAGGTCTCAGGCGGCGCCGAAGCTCGCGTCCTCGACCGGCGGCGCCTCCTCGTCCTCGCCGACCTCGGCGATGATGGCCTCCTGGATCAGTCCGGCGTTGGCGCGGATCTGGCGCTCGATCTCGTCCGCCACTTCCGGGTGCTCCTTGAGGAAGGCCTTGGCGTTCTCGCGGCCCTGGCCGATGCGCTGCTCGGCGAAGGAGAACCACGAGCCCGACTTCTCGACGACGCCGGCCTTGACCCCGAGGTCGATCAACTCGCCGCTCTTGGAGATGCCCTCGCCGTACATGATGTCGAACTCGACGCTGCGGAACGGCGGCGCCACCTTGTTCTTGACCACCTTGACCCGGGTCTGGTTGCCGACCACCTCGTCGCGGTCCTTGATCTGGCCGATGCGGCGGATGTCCAGGCGCACCGAGGCGTAGAACTTGAGCGCGTTGCCGCCCGAGGTGGTTTCCGGGTTGCCGAACATGACGCCGATCTTCATGCGGATCTGGTTGATGAAGATGACCATGCAGTGCGAGCGGGCGATCGACGAGGTCAGCTTGCGCAGGGCCTGGCTCATCAGCCGGGCCTGTAGGCCGACGTGGGTGTCGCCCATCTCGCCCTCGAGCTCGGCCCGCGGCACCAGCGCCGCCACCGAGTCGACGACCAGGACGTCGACGGCGCCCGAGCGCACCAGGGTGTCGGCGATCTCCAGCGCTTGCTCGCCGGTATCGGGCTGCGAGATCAGGAGCTCGTCGACGTCGACGCCGAGCTTGCGGGCGTAGGCCGGATCGAGCGCGTGCTCGGCGTCGATGAAGGCGCCGATGCCGCCGCGCTTCTGCGCCTCGGCTACCACCTGCAGGGCCAGCGTGGTCTTGCCCGAGCTTTCCGGTCCGTAGATCTCGACCACCCGGCCCCGGGGCAGGCCGCCGATGCCGAGCGCGATGTCGAGGCCGAGCGAGCCGGTCGAGATCGCCGCCACGTCGATGGCGCTCTCCTGCTGGCCGAGCTTCATCACCGAGCCCTTGCCGAAGGCGCGCTCGATCTGGCCGAGGGCGGCTTCCAGCGCCTTCTGCTTGTCCATGCCGTCCTGTCCCACCAGCCTCAATGCCGTCGTCGCCATCGCTCGATCCCCTTATCCCACAGGCCGCCCCGGCGGCGCAATTCATCGCCGGTCATTGTACACGTTTTGTTCTCACCGCCAAGCGGAATCTGCAAGCCTTTGATAGCAATGGAGAAAGTTCCATATTCCCGTTTCGTTCGCACGCCAATTCGGGGGGCGATTATATACTTGAAACAACCAGCCTGAATTCCCATATAGGAATCAAGCGGTTGTCACCAGAAGCATAAGGCCAGTCCGATGAAGCGCCCATCTCAATCGTCCCCAACAAAGTTCAAGAGTTTCAGTGACTTGCTGCCATATCTGGCGGACGAGGAGAAAGCCCGCGAGCTGTTCGAGGCGATCCGCTGGCCGCATGGCGCCTTCTGCCCGCACTGCCGCGCTTCCAGGGTCTACCGCATCAACCGTCCGGGCCGGTGGAAGTGCGGCGAGTGCCGCAAGCAGTTCTCCGCCACCGTCAACACCGTATTCGAAGGCTCGCATATCCCGCTATCGAAGTGGCTGCACGCCATCTTCATGATGTGCACGGCCAAGAAGGGCGTCCCGGCCAAGCAGCTCCAGCGCGAACTCGGCATCTCCTACAAATCGGCCTGGTTCATGTGCCACCGGGTCCGCCTCGCCATGGACCAGTCGCCATTGTTCGAGCGCCTGGGCGGCAAGGGCGGCATTGTCGAGATCGACGAGACCTACATCGGCGGCAAGGCCAGCAACAACAAGCACAGGGGCTACAAGCCGAAGCCCAAGGCCATCGTCGCCACCATGGTCGACCGCTCAGGCCCGGCCCGCACCTACCCAGTCCCGCACGTCAAGCGCCGGCCAATCGAGTGGCTGGTCCGCCGCAGCGTCGACCCGGACACCAATATCGCCACCGATGGCCACGCCGCCTACAAGCGCCTGGAATGGTTCTTCAAGAGCCACCAGAGCGTCGACCATGACAAGGAGTTCGTCCGCGGCATCGTGCACACCAACTTCGCCGAGAGCTACCACAGCCTGTTGAAGCGCGGCGTCTTCGGCATCTTCCACCACGTCAGCGACAAGCACCTGCCGCGCTACCTTCGCGAATTCGAGTTCCGCTGGAACCGCCGGGAGCTGGCCGACTTCGACATGCTCACCCAGGCGATCCAGGGCGCCGGCGGCAAGCGTCTGACCTACCAGCGGCCAATCAGCCGCCGGGGCCGGTCGCGCAAGGATGGCAGCCCGGCCCGGTCTACGACGGGGAACCCGCTGACCTAGATGACAGGCTCCGACAGAATAGCGACCCCACACCGTAAACTATCGCTGCAGTGCCAACTATAACCCAGGCCTCAGCCCACCCAGGCGGCAGGGCCGAATAAGATCTACCGATGTGCACGCCTGCCAAGATCATCAAGCCGTCAGCCCCAAGAGGCAGACTGCGCGATGCGAACTTTCCGAGTCCGTCTATGTAGTCTTCCATTCTGGCCGCTGATGGCGGCTGTTATCTCGCCATACCCAATGGCGACCCAACACCCCGGCAAGGCAGAAAATCGAGAAGCCCGCCAAAAGGACGCCACTCGCCCAAGGCGCAATTGTCACCATGCTCGCGCCAAAACCGATGATGGCCGCCATGAGGCCGATCAAGGCCATCACGCCGACTAGCCATCTCCCTAAAGCACTCGCAAAGTAAGGAGGCCGGACAGGATCGACGCTTGGTTCGGCCAGGCTGGGCTCTGTATCGCCGGCGCTGATTTCGGGAGTTCGGACAGCCTTTGGAATGGGGGGCCAATCTCCTGTCGGAATAAGCTCGCGCTCAGTAGAGCGATTCGCAGTTAAGGCCGACGCTGCTACCCAAGCACCTGTCGGCGGCGACGGTTCCTCAGTGATCTCATGCCTTCGGTCAGAGGATTGATTTTTCTCTGTAGTATCTAATGCGCGCGGTGCCGTGTCGGTCGGCGCCGATGACCAATTAGGAATACGAAACGCAAGCATCACGTACTCCCCGAGCCATTCTTTTGTGGCTCTTCGATGATACCTGCCTGCACCAGCCATCGGGTCAACCACTGGTGCAGTTCTAGGGCCGTTATCCGGTTAAAAATGAGATCAACCTCCAGCTCCCGCACTACGCCCTCCCGGCCTTCGATGAACTCCTCATCCCCCGTTACCCGCCCCTCTGCGTCAACGGGCCTTGCTCCAAGGCGGGGGATGGCGAATCGCTCATTGTACAAAGCAATATGGAAATTCTGGCCCCGGGGTGTCAGGCCACCAACGCCTCCATCAACATGCACAACGCGGAAGTGCTGGCTCTTGATGTAGTGGAATTGCAGTTGATGATCGACTGTGGTGGTGTCGTCGCCATTGATGTCGGGGCCACCCGCTTCCGGCTCGTCTGACATACCACCCCTACTTGTCAGGCTCGGGACGGCCTTCCTTAGCACCGGGAGGGGTTTCGAGCAATCCCTTGATCGCCTCCTCGACCGTCAGCGGTCGCAGGCTGACCGGCTTCTCACGCGGCTTCCGATCCTTGCGCTTGGGCTGTGACTTGGGCTTGCGTTTCGTTTGCTTCGTCATGGACGGCACCATACAGCCACATGGCTGCTGAGGCCATTGAATATGCTACATCACTGCTCGGACAGCGATTCGGTGCCCCGGAATTGCGCATTTTTTGGCGGAATCGTCCGGCTGGGTTGACAGCTTGCCAAGAAAAACCGTGGAAAATCGTAGCTATAAGTCATTGTCTAACAACGACAATTATCGACGGCCACGGAATCTTGTGGGTTAAGCATTGACAGTCCTGTGATTCGGCGGAAAAGGGCAATCTGTAAGTGCAAGTCGCGCCGGCCTTTCGACCGACGCGACCCGCTTACTGGCTGGGGGAAGGGATGGCTCCATGATAGCCACGCCCGGCTAGGGGCCATCCCACTCCCGCCTGTGTGTGCCCCCTGTGGCCAAACTGGCAAAGGCGCCTCGCTTGGACCGAGGGCAGCAACCCGGCTTCACTCTCTCCAGCGACCGGCCGGGAAGCTTGTGGGTTCGAATCCCACCAGGGGGACCAACCCCGTGGACGGCCAATAGGAGCCGTCCAATTCATCTGGACAATCTGTACCACAAACGAATCTTTCGTAAACGGAAATTTCCGTCACGTGCAAATCTGCCGTCCTCCGTGCCCTCAGCACCACGCCCTGCATATTAGTAAACCCCGGTGGTATCACGAAGTCCATAATCGCCATTCGGGGGGCGATTATGGAGTTGATGCAACCAGTAGCGCTGCCTAGTACGGGCGGTCGACCCAGTAGGCGCAGGCCAGAAAGACGCCCATGACCCCGGCCCAGGCGACCTCGTAGGTGGCGGTGACCGAGAAGCCGAGGGCCTCGCCGACGAGTTCGGCGGCGATGAAGATGAGGATGTAAAAGACGGGCATTGGCCGCTTCCCCGTCGGCGCTGGCATTGGCGCCGAAGTTTACGGCCTCGCGCGCCGCCTGGCCACCCTGGCAAGCGGCGGCACGCCGGCCGCAAACCACACTTCCGGCGCTCGAGCCATGGCGCATCGCCGTGACCCGCTCGCGCCGCCCGCGGCGGCGCCCGATCTTCCGGTCTCGCCTCAGGCGGCGAAGTTGACGTCGGCCAAACCCGCCAGCTCGGCCACCGGGACGCCCGTATAGACTGCCAGCCAGGCGATCAGCACGCCGATGGCGACGACGATGGCGACCCAGAGGGCCGGGCGGTGCGACAGGTTCCAGATGAACGGATGCTCGGTGCTCGTGTAGGCCATTGGTGCCTCCCTTCCCGCACGCGCCACGCGCACTCTCGGAGACAGCTCCGCGCACCAACGAAAGCCTACGCCATTATGTTCTAATATTGGTGCGGCAATCGGCGCCGGCAAGGCCGACGGCAGCAGCGGCGTCAGAGCAGCAGCAGCACCAGGATGCCGGCGACGATCAGCCCGATGCCGAAGATCTCGGCCCGGTTGGCGCGCTCGTGGAAGAAGAAGTAGGAGGCGATGAAGGTGAAGACCAGCTCGATCTGCCCCAGGGCGCGGACGTAGGCCACGTTCTGGATCGTCATCGCGGTGAACCAGCCGACCGAGCCGATCATGCCGGTCAGGCCGACAAGGCCGGTGACCTTCCACGAGCGGAAGACGCGGCCGAGCTCGCCCGGCTCGCGCCAGCGCATGTAGGCGGCCATCACCAGGCTCTGCCAGACCAGGACGCAGGCCAAGGTGAAGCCGGCGCGCAGCAGGAACGGCACCTCGCCCAGGGCCAGCGAGGCGGCCCGGTACTCGACCGCCGAGATGCCGAAGAGCGCGCCTGAGGCGAGCCCGATCCAGGCCGCGCGGTCGCCCAGCGCGGTCAGCAGGCTGCGCGCGTCGGCGCGGGTGCGCGCCAGCGTGATGGCGAAGACGCCGCAGATGCTGATCAGGATCGCCGCGGTGGCCGAAAGGCTGACCCGCTCGCCCAGGATCAGCACGCCGAAAATGGCGCTTTGCACGGTCTCGGTCTTGGAATAGGCGGTGCCGACGGCGAAGTTGCGAAACGAAAACAGCGCCACCAGAAGGGCGGTGGCCAGGATCTGGGTGATGCCACCGACGGCGGCGTGCAGCAGGAAGGCGGCGTTGGGCGCCGGCAGCGGCTCGTCCAGCAGCCGCATCAGCATGGCGACATAGAGGAAGGCGAAGGGCACCGCATAGAAGAAGCGCGCGCTGGTGGCGCCCGAGGTCGAAAGCGCCGCCTTCAGGTGCTTCTGCAGCGCTGTGCGCAGGTTCTGCATGAACGCTGCGCCGATGGTGATCGGAATCCAGAGCTCCACCCCGGCAGCCCCTTTACGGTCAGGCGGGCTAATCGCGCGCCATGCTTATCGCAAGCGCAAGACGCTGACAAACGCTCCCCCGGAGCCGCGGAGCCGGGGCCGCGCGGACAGGCTAACGAAACGGGCCGGCCTCGCCGGCCGGCCCGCTGCGAACCCCCAAGGGGCGTGGCGGTCAGTCGTCGCGGTAGATCTTCTCGCGCCGCTCGTGGCGCTCCTGCGCCTCGATCGAGAGCGTCGCGATCGGCCGCGCCTCGAGGCGCTTCAGGCCGATCGGATCGCCGGTCTCCTCGCAATAGCCGTAGGTGCCGTCCTCGAGCCGGCGCAGCGCGGCATCGATCTTGGAGATGAGCTTGCGCTGCCGATCGCGGGCGCGCAGCTCGATCGAACGCTCGGTCTCGGTCGAGGCCCGGTCGGCGAGATCCGGCTCGGGCGTGTTGTCTTCCTGAAGGTGGTGGATGGTCTCCTGCGCCTCTTTCAGAATCTCCTCCTTCCAGGCCAGGAGCTTGCGTCGAAAATATTCCCGCTGGCGCGGGTTCATGAACGGCTCCTTCGCGTGGGGTCGGTAGTCGGGAGCCAAGGTCACATCGTTCATTACGACTTACCCTCTCCAACAAGCGCCGGTACTACGTGGCGGGCGCTTTATATATCGGGCCTCTTCCGGGCTATCAAGCGCCAACGCGCGGGCCCGGCACCGGGCCGGGCGCGATCCTCTCGCGCGCTCGGCGCGGCGCTTTCGCGAGCGCGGTCCAGGTCCACCGGCTTGGCCGGCGAAGCGGTCTTGGCGGCACGGCCCGGGGTTGAGCGAGCGCGGCGGCCGGCTGGCCCGCGATTGCGGTTGCGCCCCTGCCCGCCCACAATACCGTGGGCGCGGGGCAGGTACCTCGGGGCCAAGTCGGCAGGGGGAGAAGGACGATGGCTCGCAGGGAGGAACTGAGCGTGGCGATGGTCCGGCATGCCGACGAGATCCTCGCCAACGGCATCGACGCGGACGAGGTGCTGCGGCTGCGCCGCGAGCTCTTCAAGGACGGCATCGTCAGCCGCGACGAGGCGCTGCTGCTGTTTTATCTCAACGACGAGGCGGGGGCCGGCGCCGACGAGGCCTGGTACGACTTCTTCGTCGAAGCGCTGAGCGACTTCTTCGTCTGGAAGCAGGAGCCGCAAGGCTACCTCAGTGACGAGGACGCCCGGCTCGTCGTCGACCAAGTCGGCCGCGACGGGCGCATCGACGGCCCGACCGAGTTCGGCCTGATCGTCAACCTGCTGCAAAAGCTGCGGCTGAGCCCGCCGAGCCTGATCGACCTGGCGCTGCGGGGCGTGGTCGAGACCGTGCTGGGCGGCGGCGCCAAGCTGTTCGGCCCGGCGCGACGGCGCCCCGGGGTGATCGATGCGGCGGACCTCGACGTCATCCGCGCCGTGATCTTCGCCGCCGGCGGCGATGGCGGCCTGACCATCACCAAGCGCGAGGCCGACCTGCTGTTCGAACTCAACAACGAGACCAGCGAGGCGGAGAACGCGCCGGCATGGCAAAAGTTGTTCGTGCAGGCGGTCGGGCACTATCTGATGTATCCCGCAGGGGCGCCCGCCGTTCCCGATCGGGCCGAGGCGGCCCGCCGGGAAGCTTGGCTCGAGGCGCGGCGCGGTACCGGCCGGTTCATGGCCGCGATGGCGGCGTCGCTCCGCGGTGCGCTTCTGGGGGGCTCGGGCGGCGGCGCGGCTGGCGCCGATTCAGGGCGCGAGGCGGCGCTCGCCACCGAGGCCTTCGCCCGCGATGCCGTCGACGAGCCGGAGGCGGCCTGGCTGCTGAGCCACATCAAGCGGGACGGCGTTCTGCACCAGAACGAGAAGGCGTTATTGGCCTATATCAAAGAAATGTCGCCGCAAATTCATCCATCGCTGGAGCCATTGATGAAGGAGGCCGGGCTCTAGGCGCGGCGCCCCGGCGGTTCAGCGCTCCAGGTAAGCGTTGATCGAATCCATCAGGATGTCCTGGCCGGTGCGGCCGAGCCGGTCGCGGGCATTCTGCAGCCGCTGGTGCAGCTCGGCATCGAGCCGGATGGTCAGCGCCACGCGATGGCCGCCGTCGCCCAGAGAAATGCTTTCCAAGGGCGCTTCGCCGGTCCCGGCGCCGTCCGCCTTGATCAGGTCGGCGAGGCCGTGCGCCTTCAGGATTTTGCCCAGGACCTCGCTCGGAGTCGCCGCATCGCCGCCGCGTTCCTGCTGCCAAGCGGCGACGTACCAACCCGATGGCAAGGTGAAGAAATGCACGTCCGGGGTGCCCTTCAGGCCCGGCGCGCGGCCGGCGCCGGACAGCTCCGCCGCCAGCTCGCTGCTGGAGATCGGCGTCGCCGTCGTGGCGCCGTCGCCCGACCCGATCCGCCGCGACGCCGCTTTCGGGTCGCGCTCAAGGGCGGCGAGATGGTCGCTCAGCGCCCGCACCACCAGAACCTGGAAGGAGCAGCCGAGGCGGCGGCGTACGCCGAGCAGGCGGGCGTGCTGTTCCGGCCGCAGCCGCAAGGTGACGGCGCGACGGCGGGCCGGCTGCAGCGGCCGTGCCGCCGGCTCCGCGGCCTCAGGCGGCGGCACCAACTTGCGCAGCGGCCAGCTTGGCGCCGGCCGGGCAGCGTCGCGCGGCGACGCCGGCAAGGGCGTCGGCGAGGCCGGCCGTTGCGCATCGCGCGCCGGGGCCGCTGCGCCGTCGGTGCGGGGCAGGAAACCGAGCACCTCGCCCCGGCTGGTCAGCCCCATGGTCTTCTGGGCTTGGCGCTGGCGCTCGGCCCGGTAGGCCGCCCGCCCGGCACTGATCAAGTCGGCACTCAGGCTGGCCGACGGGGACAGCTGGTGACCCTCGCGGTCGAGCTGGTGTTCGGGCGCATCCGGCGGTTCAGGCTCGTCGAGCGCCCGCAGCAGCTCCGGTGAGGCCGGCTCCGGCGCCTCACGGGGCGGATCGCGGCGCGCGATCAGGCCCGCATGCAGCGTGGCAAATCCCTTCATGACGGCGTGGTCTTGATCCCCATCTGATGACGCGGCCGCCTGTCAGGGCCGCCGCGCCGGTTTTCCAGCGCTCAGCTCGCGCGCCGGCCGAAGGCGGTGGCCCGGCGCTCGATCCCGGTGGGCGCGCCGCGGTCAAGCTGGCGGCGATCCGGTCCGAAGTAGGTGGGCGTTTTGATCAAGCGGCGCTGCTCGAAGAACTCTTCGGCCGTCAGCGTGTGGGTACGGCTCTCGGCCGCCGCCGCCGGCCCGGCTGCGGCGGCAGGCGCTACCGGCTCGGGGGCCGCTGCGTCGGCCGTAGCCGCCGCCTCGGGCGCGGGCGCGGGCGCCGGGCTGGCCGCTTCTTCCGCTTGCGGCGCCGCTGCCGCCGTCATCGCCGGCGCGGGCGGAGCCGCATCGGCGACCGCCTCGGCCGGGGCCGCGGTCCCCTGCAGTTCGTAAATCTTGGACAGGCGATCGCCGATATAGGTCCACAAGGTGACGATCTCATCGGCCGAACGCGAGCCTTCGTCGACCTCCATCACCGTGCGGCCGTCGGTCATGCTGGCGGCAAAGTCGACGCGGTTGTGGATGATCGCCGGGGCCACGGTGCCGTGCTGCGACAGGGCCAGGGCCGCCTCGCTGGTGATGCGGGCGCGTGCGGCGGCACTGTTCAGCACGAAGATCATCGGCTTGCGATGCGATTCGACGATATCGATGGTGGCACCGACGGCGCGCAGATCGTGCGGGCTCGGTCGCGTCGGAATGCAGACCAGGTCGGCATGGCGGACCACCTCGCCGATCGCCGAGGTCGCCGCCGGCGGCGTGTCGATGATGATGGTGCGGGCGCCGAGCGTCTTCATCTCGGCGATGTCGCCTTCGATGTTGTCGACGTCGCTGACCTTCAGGATCAGGCTGTTGTCCTCGCGCGCATAACGCCATTGCGCCAGGCTGCGCTGCGGATCGGTATCGATCACCGCGACCGGCCCGGCCCCCGCCAAATGGGCCTGTACCGCGATGTGCCCCGACAACGTGGTCTTGCCCGAACCGCCCTTCTGCGATGCGAAAACGATGACGCTGCTAGACTGCATGGTTCCCCCTCCGCGTCTCAGTGCGCGGGCCCCGCGGCCCCGGCAACGCCGACTCGCGCCAAGGCTTAGAGCAAATCGGAGCACCTTCCGCCGCCCCGTGACGCGGCACCGGTCTGCTCGCATAACCGAAAGCGCGATAATTGCCCCTCCCAGCGGACGCTGCTGGAATTGCCCCTTGTCTAACGTTGCCCCTAAAGGCGGCGAATTGCAATGTCGAATTGGCGTCACCTGCCGTCAACGGGGACCGCCCCTGACGCCATCGCAACGGCGAAGCGTGTTGTGGAATGACGACGAAAGCTAAGTCCAACTCGGTCTCCATTCGGCAGTCCCGCTGCCGGAAGCCGCCTTCGATGACTTCAGGCCGGTAACTTTGCGTCCCGCCGTTGCCGGCGGTTTGCCTTTATCGTGGGGCCGCGCGACGAAGCCCGGAAAAACCGGCTTTCATTGCGACAGCCGGGACGCTGGTGGCGTCCTTAAGACAATAAATGACCACAGCTGACGTCAATTTCAACCCCCGCAGCCGCCACGGCGACCGTCTCCTAGCGCCGGTCATGAGGATGCGTGGCGATCCAGTGCTGGGCGATATCGAGGCGGCGGCAGACCCAGACGTCGTCGAAACTGGCGACGTGATCGAGGAAGCGCTTGAGGCCGCTGGCCCGCGCCGGGTGGCCGGCCAGCCGCATGTGCAGGCCGACCGACATCATTTTCGGCTGCGCCGCGCCTTCGTCGTAAAGCAGGTCGAAAGCGTCGCGCAGGTAGTGGAAGAACTCCTCGCCGGTGCCCATGAAGCCGCGGGCGAACTTGGTGTCGTTGTTGGTCAGGGTATAAGGGATGAGCAGGTGTGGCTTTCCCGCCACATTCGTCCAATATGGCAATTCATCGGCGTAAGTGTCTGAGTCGTAAAGGAATCCGCCTTCCTCGATCAGGAGCCTTCGGGTGTTGACGCCGGGCCCGTAGCGGCAATACCAACCGAGCGGGCGGGTGCCGATGGAGGCTTCCAGCGAGGCCACGGCGCGGCGGATGTGCTCGCGCTCCTCGTCTTCCTTGAGCTTGTAATGCTCGATCCAGCGCCAGCCGTGGCAGCAGACGTCGTGCCCGGCCTCGGCGATCGCGCGCGCCGCCGCCGGGTTGCGCTCCAGCGCCATGGCGCAGCCGAAGATGGTGAGCGGCATCTGGCGCTCGGCGAAAAGCCGCAGCAGCCGCCAGAAGCCGACCCGGCTGCCGAACTCGAACATCGATTCGGCGGCGAGGTCGCGGTCGCCGCGGGGCACCGAGGAGGTCGGGTTCTCGGTCAGGCCGGCCTCGCTGTAGCCGTCGCCCTCGAGGATCGAGGCCTCCGAGCCCTCCTCGTAGTTGATGACGAAGTTGATGGCCAGCCGCGCCCCGCCGGGCCATTCCGGGTCCGGCGGTTGCCCGGCGTAGCCGACGAAGTCGCGCTCGTGCGTGGTCATACTTGGCTCCTCCCTTACCTCCGGTGCCCCGCCATTGTTATGCTTCGCTGCATCGCCAGCCAATCGGCGTCCGGGCGATGCCTCGGTCCGTCTGGTCCGCGAACTTGACGTTCACCGATAAAGTGGCCCGGACGCCATGGCTGGCGCGACACTGTCGCGCCACACGTAACGTATCGGATTGGCGGCCCCCCTCTTCAACAGCGCCTCGGGCAGTCGCTTTCCAATGTAGAAGTCTTTGATGGCTTTTGGAGCTTCACAGCCGACAAAGCCGGAGCGTCGGCTGTCGTAGTCCGGTCTGCCTGGGAAGTGCTCCGGTGTTGCCGGTAACCAATTTGCTTTGAAGGCTCCGATGATCAGGCCGCGTCGAGTTGCCAGAACATACTCGGCCTTTTCCGCCCTCTTTCTATCAATTACCCATGAATATCGGACGGCCTCGTATATTGAGCGTTCCAATGCAGACTTGTTAATGTTGATGATGACGACATCATGCTTGAACTCTGCCACCGGCGCCTTGTAGCGCCTGATGATTTCATCGGCATGCATCGTGCCACGATCATTGGAGTCCTGACCGCCAACGAGATTGGTGAGCCCCGGATAGGCGTCGATCAGGGCCGCTTCCACCTCGTAAGCTGTCCTTTGATCGAGGCCATGGCGGTGAATGACATGGGCGACCTCAAAGCCCGCCGACCGAATCTCCCGTATTCGCTGTAGCCGCTCGGACACCGCGTCGGCGCTGTCTTTGAGCCGATCAGCGGCATGCTCGAATACCCGGTTGTCCTTCCCCTTGCCGACATAGAACGTCTCGCCGTTGCGCGGGTCGATGAGGCGATAGACGTAGTAGTCGAGCTTCTTTGCAATTTCATCGGTGAATGTCATGCGCCCCCTCCCCGTCGGGCAATCCGCGAACGCCTTTCTTAGCCTCCTTCAGCGAAACAGTTCGCTGTGTGAGCCGAGGCGTATCAAACGCAAGATACCTTCGGGCTTCTCGTAAATCAGCAGCAGGTTGGGACGCACATGGCACTCGCGATAGCCCGACCAGTTGCCGGTCAATGCATGATCGCGCTGTCGCTCCGGCAATGGCGTGTCGCTCGCCAACATTCGGACGATGCCGGCAATAGCCTCGTCCAGGTTGCGGTGTCGGCCGCGCCGCTGATGCTTGAAGTCCCGCCGGAAGGCCGTCGTCGCCTCAATCCTCCGCATTCAGGGAGGCCATGAAATCGTCGACATTGTCATAGGATGGCAGGCTGCCCCGGCGCGCCTCCTCCATCGCCGCGGCCGTTTCCGCGTTCGGGACCTTCACCGCAAAGGGCAGCGCCTTCTCGGATGCCACGCGGATCAGCATGAGCCGGATCGCGTCGGAAACGGTCAGCCCCATCTTGGCGAGGACGTGCGTCGCTTCCTCCTTGATGCCTTCGTCAATCCGGGCGCGCACGATCGCATTACTCGACATCACTCAATCCTCCTTTGTGGTACACATGTAGCCACAATTCGCCGATTTGTCGAGTCCATCGTCTTGCCCTGCCGCGGGCGAGCGGGCATGGTCCGGGCAGAGGCAAGCGAGGAGACGAGGGATGGCCGAGCACGAGTTCTGCATGGTCGAGCGCGACGGCCGGCTGCTGGTGGTGACCTTGAACCGGCCCGAAGTGATGAACGCGCTGCACAGCCCGGCACATTTCGAGCTGACGCAGGTCTTCGACGATTTCGCCGCCGACCCCGAGCTCTGGGTCGCCATCGTCACCGGCGCCGGCGAGCGCGCCTTCTCCGCCGGCAACGACCTGAAGTGGCAGGCCGCCGGCAACACCACCGAGCGCCCGCCGACGGGCTTCGCCGGGCTCGCCACCCGCTTCGATCTGGACAAGCCGGTGATCGCCGCGGTCAACGGCGTCGCCATGGGCGGCGGCTTCGAGGTGGCGCTCGCCTGCGACATCATCATCGCCTCCGAGAACGCCGTCTTCGCCCTGCCCGAACCGAGGGTCGGCCTCGCGGCGCTGGCCGGCGGCCTGGTGCGCCTGCCGCGGCAGATCCCGATGAAGCAGGCGATGGGCATGATCCTGACCGGCCGGCGGGTCAGTGCCGCCGAGGGCAAGGAGCTTGGCTTCGTCACCGAGGTGGTGCCGGAGGGCCAGGCGCTGGCCGCCGCCAAACGCTGGGCGGAGCAGATTCTGGAGTGCTCGCCGATGTCGATCCGCGCCTCCAAGCAGACGGTCTACCGCGGCCAGGACGAGCCCAGCGTCGAGCAGGCGATGCGGACGGCCTATCCGGCGGCCAAGGCGATGCGGGACTCGGAAGACTTCATCGAGGGGCCGAAAGCCTTCGCGGAGAAGCGTAAGCCGAACTGGAAGGGCCGCTGAGAGACCGGCCTCAGGCTCCTAGCCCGGCTTCTGAGTAACCGACGTGACGGTACTGTTTTCGATAAGCACGACCGTACCGGTGGTCCCGATCACGGTGGAAAAGCGCGCCATGGCGACGATGCCGTCGGGCCCATACCAGACCTCGCCCGTGCTCTCCTTGCGGGTAACGCGGTAGCGGCGGCCGACAACCTGGCGGCCGGCGAGCTCGATCCGCTCCGCACCCAGGAAGCTGGCGCTGATGCCCTTGAGCTTGCCCTTCAGCGGATCGACGACACGCGCTTCGCGCAGCGCCGCCTCGCACCAGACCACCCAGCTCATCAGCGGGCCGGCGGCGGCTTTCGCCGCGCCGTTGCGGGTCATTTCGATGTCTCCGTCCCTGGCCTCGATGGCGACCTCGTAGCGCTTGCCGAGGTCCTCGGTGCGGCCGTGGAAGCTGTGGAAGGCGCCGTCGCGCCACAGTTCTTCCGATTGATGCTGATAACGCAGCTTGAGCACCGCCAGCACCGTGAGTTCGACATCGACGCTTGAGCGGATCCGGCGACCGCCGCCGGCGCCGTCGAGGGCGATGCGGACCATGCCGACAGGCACGCCGTCATTCAGCACCTGATAGACCAGGGTGCCAACAGGCGGCAGACAGCGGGATGCCGCCGCAACCGGGTCGGAGGCGAGCAGGCCGGCGAGGAACAGGGCCGCAGCCAGCGCTCGCATCATGCCGTTGCTCCACATCGTCCTGGCCGCCTCAAGGATCGGCAATTCAAGAATATATGGCTTCGGCGCCCCGGCGCGCGGCTTGTCTCGCTCGCCGGGCCGGGCCACTCTGCCAGCAGACCTGGAAAGCCGCGGGAGCCTGAACCCGACATGAACGAGCCCGGCACCTTCGACAGCTCGGCCTACGGCGGTGATGGCTGGTCGCCGCGGACACGCAGCCACGCCGAGGAAATTGCCGACATCTGGGCGCCCTGCGGCGTCGACAGCGAGTGGATGCCGCTGCGCTCGGTCCTGCTGCACCGCCCCGGCGAGGAGCTCGCGGCCTCGCGCGACCCTGCTGCCGCGCAGATGTTCGAGCCGCTCGATCTCGGCCGGGCGGTGGCCCAGCACGAGGCGCTGGCCGGCGCCTTCGAGGCGGCGGGCGTCGAGGTGGCCTTCGTCGACCCGGCGGAGATCCCGCCGCCCAACCTGATGTTCTGCGCCGATCTCGTTTTCATGACCAAGGAAGGGGCGATCCTGGCGCGGCCGGCCTCGACGGTGCGCGCCGGCGAGGAGCGGCACCTCGCCCGGCGCCTGGCCGGACTCGGCGTGCCGATCCTGCGCACCCTCACCGGCACGGCCGTCTTCGAGGGTGCGGACGCGATGTGGCTCGATCCGGAGACGGTGCTGCTCGGCCTCGGCCCGCGCAGCAACGCCGAGGCCGCGACCCAGATCGCCGAGACGCTGGAACTGCAGGAGGTCCAGGTGCTGCCCGTGGACCTGCCCTACGGCACCATGCACCTGATGGGGCTGCTCAGAATCCTCGACCGCGACCTCGCCATCGCCTGGCCGCGCCGCACCCCGCATGCCGCCGTCGAGGCCCTGCGCGAACGCGGCGCCGAAGTCGTCTTCCTGCCGCACGAGGCCGGCGACTGGCAGAGCGCTGCCTTCAACTTCGTCACCCTGGGCCCGCGCCGGGTGCTGATGGCCGATACTTTTTCCGAGATGGCGGAATTTCTGCGGGGACTGGATGTCCACTGCACCACGGTCGAGGTGACGGAGCTGGCCAAGGCGGCCGGCGGTATCGGCTGCATGAGCGCGGTGCTGCGGCGCGAGCCGGTCGACGCCACGGGCTAAGACTTTTCCCTTGCCCGCGGCGGTGATGTACAATTCTTCTCTGACACTGGTCGGGAGTGCGGTCGTATGGGTTTTCGCCATCTTGAGGTAGCGCCGATCGCCGGCGCCCTGGGCGCCGAGATCGCCGGGGTCGACCTGGCCGCCGCGCTCAGCGACGAGGTGGTGGCTGAGATCCGCCAGGCGCTCCTTGATCACCTGGTGATCTGCTTCCGCGACCAGCAGCTGACGCCGGCGCAACAGATCGCGCTCGGCCGCCGCTTCGGCGAGCTCAACATCCACCCGCACTACCGGCCGCTCGACGGCTATCCCGAGATCCTGCCGGTGCTGAAGGAGAAGGGCGACAAGCGCAACATCGGCGGCGACTGGCATTCCGACGTCACCTTCCTCGAACGCCCGGCCATGGGCTCGCTGCTCTACGCCCTGGAGGTGCCGCCCAAGGGCGGCGACACCATGTTCGCCAACCAGTATCTCGCCTACGAGAGCCTGTCGGAGGGCATGAAGGCGATGCTCGACGGTCTGATCGCCGTGCATTCCGACGCCATCCTCAGCCGGCCCGAGAACAAGGCCAAGGCGAACGCCCAGCGCTCGACCAAGCTGAAGGAGGAGGAGGTCGTCGAGGAGACCTTGAGCGAGCACCCCGTGGTCCGCACCCACCCCGAGACCGGGCGCAAGGCGCTCTACGTCAACGGCGCCTTCACCGTGCGCTTCAAGGACATGAGCGAGGCCGAGAGCCGGCCGCTCCTCGACTACCTGTTGCGGCACGCGGTCAGGCCCGAGTTCACCTGCCGCATCCGGTGGCGGAAGGGCAGCCTGGTCTTCTGGGACAACCGCGCGGTCCAGCACTACGCGCTGAACGACTATCCGGGCGAGCGGCGCGAGATGCACCGGGTCACGGTCGAGGGCGACCGGCCCTTCTGAGGCCGCGAAACGAGGGAGCGAGCCCGATGCCGATCATCCGTCTCGACGACATCGCCAGGCAGGCGTTCTCCGGCGGCGCCACCTACCAGACCATTGTCGGCGACGAGGCCGGCTCGACCCCGGTCCGCGTCGGCGTGCAGGTCTCGCCGCCGGGCTATTCCACCGGCACCCACTCGCACCCCTATATGGAGATCGTCAGCGTCCTCGAGGGCGAGGGCGAGGCCTGGATCGAAGGCGAGGCGGCGGTGCCGATCCGCGCCGGCGACACCATGGTGCTGCCGGCGAACACGGCCCACGGCTTCCGCGTCACCGGTAACGGACCGCTGAAGACCTACGGCGTGCACGCTTCGCCGCACCGCATCGTCGAGCGCCCGGCGGACGGCGAGGGGTGAAGCCGGCGGCGCTGGCCGTTGCCCTGCTGGCGCTGGCGGCCCCGCCGGCCGCGCTGGCGCAGGCCGCGCGGCCGGCGGACGAGCCCAACGAGGCCCATCTCTGCTATTCCGAGCGTGCGCTCGGCGCGGAGCCGCGGACGCCCTGCCGCGAGATGCGCTTTATCGAGGCCGAGGGCCGCGTCCTGGAAAGTGATTTCACGCGCCGCCACCTCCGGCTCGAGCACGGCGAGCTGCCCGGCTTCCGGCCCCCCGGCAGCCACGACTACCGCGTCTACCCCGACTACCTGCTGGAGGCGGTGGCGGTGGGCGATGCCGTGCGCTTCGTCGTCGAGGCCGGCAGCGGCCACGTCGTCGACGTCTACCCGCTGTTGCAGGGCCGCTAGCCCAAGACCTCGGTCCGCCAGGCGGGAGCGTCCGTGGCCGGCGGCTGGTGCCAGACGGGGCGACAATTGGGCAAGGTGGCCTCGCCGTCGAGCGCGCAGTGCCGCTGCACCGACCAGTAGACGCCGCCGTGGCCGACGACCAGCACCGGCCCCGGCCGCAACAGCGCTTCGTTGACGGCCGCAAGCGCCCGCGTCAGGAAGGCCTCATAAGGCTCCGCTCCCTCGGGCGTTGACCGGCAGGCGCGCCAGTCGTGCCACCAGTCTCCGAACACGCCTCCCTCACGGCAACCCAAGTCGCACTCGCGCAGGCCCTCGACCACCACCACCGGGCGCCGCAGGCGCCGGTTGACGATCGCCACCGTCTCGCGGGCGCGGCGCAGCGGGCTCGTGCAGATGATGGCGATCTCGCGCCCGGCCAGCAGCGCCGCCGCGGCCTCGGCCTGGGCGCGGCCGAGCTCGTTCAGTGACACGTCAGTGGAGCCTTGGATCCGGCGCTCGCGGTTCCAGTCGGTCTCGCCGTGCCGCAGGTAGTAGAACGGCACCGGGCGCAGGCCGGCTTGAGCCGCGGCGTGCATCGGCGTCAGCCGGAAAGGCCGAGCCGCCGGCCAATCGCGCCGGCGACCTTGGCGCGTTCGGCCGTCAGCTTGGCCGCCGCCTCGCGCAGCGCCGCCAGGGTCTCGGGCCGCGCCTTCTCGGGTGAACCGGAGCGGAACGGCGGCGCCGGGTCGTACTCGATCTGCAGCTGGATGCGCTCGGCGACCTCGGGCCCGTGCAGTTCGGCCGCCAGCGCCAGGGCGAAGTCGAGGCCGGCCGAGACGCCGGCGCCGGTGACGACGTTGCCGTCGACCACCACCCGCTCTTTCACCGGCTTCGCCCCCAACAGCGCCAGCTGCTCGTGCACGCTCCAGTGCGTGGTCGCGCGCCGGCCCGCCAGCAGGCCGGCCGCTCCCAACAGCAGCGAGCCGGTGCAGACCGAGGTGATGTACTGCGCCTTCTCGCCGGCGCGGCGCAGGAAATTGATCAGCGCCCGGTCGCGCATCGCCGCCAGTTGCCCCGGGCCACCGGGGACGAACAGGATGTCGGGACTGCCGTAGGAATCGAAGGTCGCGGTCGGCGTCAGCACCAGGCCGCGGTCGGTGACGACCGGGTCGAGGTCGTGATGCACGAGGTCGACTTGCGTTTCCGGCATCCGCGCCAGCACCTCGTACGGGCCGGTCAGGTCGAGCTGGGTCAGGCGCGGAAACAGCACCATGGCGATCCTGAGCTTCGCCGTCTCGTCCATCCGCGCCCCTTTTCGCTGTTCCCTCGCCGCCGCAGGCTAAACCTGCGACCGCGGGAAAGGGAAGCGCCGTCTATGCGAAGCTGACCGAGACTTGGCCGAGGCTGCCGAAATCGGCCATGGCGGTATCGCCGGCGCCGACCTCGATCACCGGAGTGCAGGTGCCGGTGGTGACGAGGTCGCCGGCCTTCAGGCCCGGGCCGCGGGCGGCGAGCGCGTTGGCGAGCCAGGCCAGCGCTTTCAGCGAGCTGCCGAGCGCGTTGCCGGCCACGCCCTCCTGCACTGGCGCGCCGTTCAGGTAGAGGCGGACCGGCTGCCTGACGTAGTCGACGGCCGCGACGTCCGCGCTCTCCGCCCCCTTGACCCAATGTCCGGCGCTGGCGTTGTCGGCGATCAGGTTGAGGGCGCCGACCGTGGTCCAGTTGGCGTAGCGGGTGTCGACCACCTCGATCGCCCCCATCACCGCGGCCAGCGCCGGGGCCAGCTCGTCCGCCGCGTAAGGCGCGCCCTCGGGCGGCAGGTCGCGGGCGAGGCGGAAGGCGATCTCCGGCTCGATGACGCGGATATGGAAGGCGCCGGCGTCCAGGCGTGCCGGGCTCTCATGCGCGAACGGCGACAGCAGCACGCCGTGCACCGGGTGCGGGATGCCGAGCAGCTGCTGCGCCGCCGCGTTGGTGCAGCCGATCTTGTAGCCGATCGGCCCGCCGCCGCCGGCCCCGGCCAGGATGCCCGGGATGCCCGCCGACTGGATGGCATAGGCCTCGTCCAGATCCGCCGGCACGCCCTGGGCGAGCGCCGCCTCGATGGGCCGGCCGGTGCGCCTGGCCTTGTTGAGCCGCTCCGCCCCCTCAGACAACCGCGCCTGGTCCATCCTCGACCCTCCATTAACGATCTGCCCGCGCGCACCTTGATAGAGCAAACGCTATCGCGTCTGATACGGCAAGGAACAGCCCGAATGCGAAGGGGGAACCTGCATGCACCTCGGCATCTTCAGCTACAACACCGACTACGGCATCCGCGCCGATGCGCTGGCCAAGGCGCTGGAAGAGCGCGGCTACGAGAGCCTGTGGGTCGGCGAGCACACGCACATCCCGGCCAGCCGCGAGACCCCCTACCCAGGCGGCGGCGAGTTGCCCAAGCCCTACTACCACATGGCCGACCCCTTCGTCTCGCTGGCCGCCGCCGCCGCGGTGACGAGCCGCATCAAGCTCGGCACCGGGATCTGCCTCGTCGTCGAGCGCGACCCAATCACGCTGGCCAAGGAGGTGGCGACCCTGGACCGCATCGCCGACGGCCGCTTCCTGTTCGGCGTCGGCGGCGGCTGGAACGCCGAGGAGATGGAGAACCACGGCACCCCCTTCAAGCGGCGCTGGCGGGTGCTGCGGGAGCGCATCGAGGCGATGCGGGCGATCTGGACCGAAGAGGAGGCGAGCTATGCGGGCGAGTTCGTCCGCTTCGAGCGCATCATCTCGCACCCGAAGCCGGTGCGGAAGCCGCACCCGCCGGTGATCCTCGGCAGCGCCACGGCCAAGGGCCGCCAGCGCGTCGTCGATTATTGCGAGGGCTGGATTCCGATCGACGTGCTGCTGGAGGACCTGCCGGCGGCGCTCGAGGACTTGGAGCGCCGGGCCGAGGCGGCGGGACGAGATGCGGCCGGGATCTCGGTCTCGGTCTTCGCCTTCGACGGCGCCGACCCGGACGCGCTGAAGCGCTACCGCGAGATCGGCATCGACCGCGTGGTCCTGATCTCGCCACGGCGCGAGGCCGACGCGCTCCGCTTCGCCGACCGCTTCGCCGAGTTGATCCCGGCGCTCGCCTGAGGGCGCCGCTCAGGCGCCGAAGCTGACGCCGTGGCGCTGCGCCGTCAGGCGCGGATCGCGCGATTTCACCAGCACCGGGCGGCCGTCGAGGACCTCAAAGCAGCGCTCGAGGGTCTCGTCCTCCAGCCGCCGCATCGCCTCGCCTGTATAGAAGGCGAGGTGCGGCAGCAGGATGACGTTCTCCCTGCCGTAGAGGGCGCTCAACGGATGGCCGGATCGGGCCAGCGGCTCAGCGCCGTAGACGTCGAGGCCGGCGCCGGCGATCTCGCCCGCCTCGAGCGCCCGCAACAGCGCCGCCTCGTCGGCGATGGCGCCGCGCGCGGTGTTGATGAAGATGGCCGAGGGCTTCATGCAGGCGAATTCCGCCCCACCGATCAGGTGCCGGGTCTCCGCGCTGAGCACGGCGTGGACGGAGACCACGTCCGACTCGGCCAGCAGCGCGTGCAGGTCCTCGCGCTTCTCGACGCCGCGGGCGCGCATCTCCTCCGCCTCCACGTACGGATCGTAGCCCAACACACGCATGCGGAAGCCGGCGCCGGCCATCCGCGCCATGCTGCGGGCGATCCGGCCGACGCCGACCAGACCCAGGGTCTCGCCGGCGAGGTCGCGGCCGAGCCAGTCGCCGGTCGGCCAGATCCACCCCGGCCCCTGCATCGCCCGCTCGATCGCCGGCAGCTTCTTCGCCAGCGCGATCAGCAGCGCGAAGGCGGCCTCGGCCACCGTCGCCTCGGCGTACTCGGGCACGTTGACCACCGGGATGCCGCGGGCGCTCGCCGCCTGGATGTCGATGGCGTCGATGCCGACGCCGTACTTGACGATGCCCTTGAGCTTCGCCGCCTGCCCGATCACGCGCGCCGTCACCGGCGTGTAGCACATCAGCAGCAGGTCGGCGTCGGCGACCTCGGCGGCCAGCGCCGTCTCGGCCACCCCGTCCGGCAGCAGCACCAGCCGGCCGCGCTGTTTCAGCCCGGCATCGATGCGCGGGCATTCGAGCTCGGCGTCGGTGCGAACGATCTTGACTGCTTCCGCCATTCAGGGCTCCCCGGTCCGCGCTGAGGTTCAGCGGGCATTCGGCCGCCTTGACAGCCGAAAGCAGCGGACCGTAGATGAGCTGCATGAGCAAGGCAACGCGACGCGCCAGAGAACGCCTGCCGCTCGGCGGCCCGGCCGCCTGGCACGGCGAGCGGATGGCCGACGATACGATCTGGCAGCGTACGCTCTCGGCGGCCGAGATCGGCGAGATCGACCAGGCGCTGGCCGCCGTCAAGGCGCGCGGGCTCAGCTGGCGGCAAGTGACGAGGGAGGTCTTTCCGCTGCCGAGCCTGGCCGCGGAGCTGGCCGAGGTTGTCCGGCTGCTGGAGCAAGGCCCGGGACTGATGCGTCTGCGCGGCTTGCCGGTCGAACGCTACGACGAGGCCGAGCAGCGGGCGATCTTCTTCGGCCTCGGCAGCCACCTCGGCACGGCCGTGACGCAGACCTCGGCGGGCGAGCTGATGGCCGCGATCACCGACGAGGGCGAGGCGCGCACGGCCCGCGGCCAGGTCGCGACCAAGGACGGCAGTTTCCTCTCCTCGCGCGGGCGCGTGCAGTCGACCGGACAATTGCGCTTCCACACCGACCGGGTCGACGTCGTCGGCCTGATGTGCATCGCCCAGGCGGCGTCGGGGGGCCTGAGCAAGGTGGCGAGCGCCGTCGCCATCCACGACGCCATGCTGGCGCGCCGGCCCGACCTCCTGGAGCTTCTGTTCCAGGACTACTACCGCAGCCGCTTCGGCGAGGAGGACCGCCAGAACCGCGACTGGTACAAGCTGCCGATCTTCGCCCAGGAGGGCCCGCACTTCACCACCCACTATTCGCGCACCTACATCGAGGCGGCGCAGCTCAATCCTGAGCTGCCGAAGATGAGCGAGGCGCAGTGGCAGGCGATCGACCTGATGGCCGAGCTGGCCGAGGAGCTCTGCCTGACCATGACGCTGGCGCCGGGCGACCTGCAGTTCCTCAACAACCACGTCATGTTCCACGCCCGCACCGCCTACGATGACGATGCGGCGTCGGGCCGGCAGCGCAAGCTCTACCGGCTGTGGCTGTCGATGCCGAACAGCCGGCCCTTGCCGAAGGGCCACAAAGTGCTGTTCGGCGACGTGCGCCCGGGCGCCGTCCGCGGCGGCATCCGCCTGGCCGCGGGCTGACCGCCCGCCCTAATCGCCCGACCAGAGCGGCAGGCCGACCAGCGCCGCGGCGGCGCAGAGCGTCAGCGCGATGGCACGGAAGGTGCGCTCGGAGGCAAGCCTGAAGGCGCGCGCGCCGAGGTAGATCGCGGCCGCATAGACCGGCATCAGCGCGGCGGCGCCGACCAGGCGCGGGCCCGTGAACAGGTCGGCCAGGAAATAGAGCACGCCGCCGACCACGGTGGTGAAGCCGAAGAAGGTGAACAGGTTGGCGCGCACCACCGGCGCCGCCCCCTGCCCGCCGAGCCAGAACAGCACGATCGGCGGGCCGGCGATGCCGCTCATGCCGCCGGCGATCCCGGCGGCACCGCCGACCGCGGCGCTGCCGGCGAGCGAGGGCTTGGCCCGGTAGCGCCAGCCGCTCGCCAGCACCGCGACCAGGACCAGCACCAGGAGCGAGATGGTCCAGCGCAGCGGCACCGGATCGAGCGCCAAGAGCAGCTGCACGCCCAGCGGATAGGCCAGGGTCGCGCCGGCGGCGAGCGGCGCCACCTCGCGCCAGACGCAGTGCCGGAACAGGCGCGCGACCACCGGCAGGGTGACCACGCCGTCGGCGACGAAGAGCAGGATCACCGCGGTCTGCGGGGCGTAGAGGGCGCTGACCACGGGGATGAAGATCATCGCCGCGCCGAAGCCGGAGAAGCCGCGCACCAGGCCGGCCAGGGCGGCGGCCAGCAGCACGGCGAGGAAGCGCGCGTCGCCCACGCTCTGCCCCAGCAGTTCCGCCATCCGCCCTCCCCTCGCCCTCGCCTTGCACGGCTTCCGGCGCTCTGGCCTAATGGCGCCACCCGCGCGACCACGGAGTTCCGCCGCCATGTACGTCGAATACATCAAGGGCATCACCGAACGCTACAGCCGGCTCGGCTACGCGCCCTACAACTGGTACCGGGCGGAGACGCCGCCGCCGTGGCAGGGCCTGCGCAAGCCCCTGTCCGAGAGCCGGCTCGGCGTGCTTTCGACCGCCGGCACCTACGTCGCCGGCCAGGTCGCCTACTACTACAAGGACGACACCTCGATCCGCCGCATCGCCAAGGAGACGCCGGTGGACCGGGTGCGCTTCAGCCACATCACCGAGCACTACCTGGGCGATGCCCGGCGCGACCCCGACTGCATCTTCCCGCTGACCCAGCTGCGCCGGCTGGAGGCCGAGGGCGAGATCGGCGAGCTGGCCGGCGAGGTCATCTCCTGCATGGGCGGCATCTACTCGCAGCGCCGGGTGGCCGAGGAACTGATCCCCGCGGTCGAAAAGGTCTTCGCCGAACAGGCGGTCGATGCGGCGCTGCTGGTCCCGCTGTGACCGGTCTGCCACCAGACCGTGAGTCTGGTCGCGCGCCACCTCGAAGCCCAGGGCCTGCCGACGCTGTGCCTGGCCAGCGCCTATGACATCGTCCGCGCCGGCCGGCCGCCGCGCGCGGCCTTCGTCGACTACCCGCTCGGCCACACCACCGGCAAGCCGCACGATCCGGCCGACCAGGACACGGTGGTGCGGGCGGCGCTGGCCGCCTTCCCCGCCTTCACAGCGCCCGGTCAGCTGATCGACCTCGGGCACCGCTGGGCCGAGGACGAGGGCTGGCGGCGCGAGGCGGAGAGCGATACCGGCGGCGACCAGCGCCAGCCGCGCGACCTGACGCCGCGCTACCAGTCAGAAGAGGACCGCCGCCTGGCCGAAGCGGCGCTGGCCGGCGATTGAGCGCGGACGGCGAGGCGCTGCCGGCGGCGGAGCGGATCGCCCGGCTGCTTCGGCACCTGGGCATCGCGCGGGCGCACTTCGGGGCGCAGATCTCGAACGACCTGAACGGCCTGCTGACAAGCCGCCCCGAGGCGGTGTCGTCGCTGACCTTGTTGAGCCCGAACCGGCTGGAACCTGACATCCTGGCGCCGCTCGGCAGCCGGCTGTTGCTCTGCGGCGGCGATCGCGGCCTGGCGATCCCGGCGGCCGAGCGCACACGCCGCCTGCCCGACGCCCGCGTTGTCAGCTTCGAGGGCTATGGCGTCTACGCCTGGTCCGACACTGCCGCCGATCACGCCGAAGCCGTCCTCGAGGCGATGCTGGAGCACCTCGCCGCCGCCGAGGCGGCAGCGCCGGCCGGCCGGCTGGACCAGGCGCCGCCGCCGGGCGAGGTCGCCGGCATCCGCTACGCCGTCGCCGGCGCCGGCCCGGCGCTGGTGCTGCTGCCGCTGTTGCTGGCGCCGACGCAGTGGCGGCCGCTGATCGAACGCCTGGCCCGCCGGTTCGCCGTCGTCAGCCTGGGCGGGCCGGAACTCGGCATGCTGCGGCTGCTCGAGACGCGCGGCACCACGCCCGGCTACCTGCGCATCGTCAAAAGCGTCGTCGACGAACTGGCGCCGGCGCCTGGCGAGCGCATCCTCGACGTCGGCTGCGGCACCGGCGCCCTCGACCGCTGGCTGGTCAGGCATACCGGCGGCGCCAACGCCGTCACAGCACTCGACCTCAACCCGTTCCTGCTCGACGAGGCGCGCCGGCTGGCCGCGCGCGACCGCCTGGCCGGCGCGATCAGCTTCATCGCCGGCGACGCCGAGGCTCTGCCCTTCGCCGACGGCGCCTTCGACGTCGTCATGTCGCACACGGTGATGGAGGAGTGCGACGCCGAGCGCATGCTGGCCGAGCTGATCCGCGTCGCCCGGCCCGGCGGCCGCGTCGGCGTCATGGTCCGCGGCGTCGACCTGCCGATGTTCTGGAACGTCGAGCTGCCGGCGCCGCTGAAGGCGCGGATCGAGGAGGCGATCGTCTCGGTCGGCGAGAGGGGCTGCGCCGACGCCAGCCTGTACCGCCGCTTCGCCGCCAGCGGCCTCGCCGAGCTGCGCTTGTTTCCGCACGTGATGACCAGCGATGATCCCGACGGGCCGATCGTCAGCTATTACGAGCCGCACCTGCTGTCGAAGCTCGACCCCGCCGAGTCGCGGCTTTGGCGCGAGGCCAAGGCCAGCGCGGTCGCCGAGGGCAGCTTCCTGTTCGCCCGCCCGCACCACTGCGCCGTCGGCACCAAGCCCGGCTAGACGGCGGCACGCTTGCCGCCCGGGCCGGCCACACCGCATACTGAAGCCAACGAGCGAGAGAGCGGAGGACGACCATGGCCGTGGTGCTGCTGACCGTGCGGGCGACGATCACGCCGGAGAAGGAAGAGGCCTTTAACCACTGGTACAACACCGAGCACATGGCCCAGCTGCTGCAGTACCGCGGCGCCGTCAGCGCGCACCGCTACAAGAAGATCCTGGGCGACGACAAATACCAGTACATGGCGGTTTACGAGTTCGAGAGCGAGGCCACCTTCGACCGCTTCCTGAAGAGCGACCACTTCAAGGGCCTGATCGCCGAGTACGACCTCAACTTCGGCGACGCATCGGAACGCGAGCGCGCCGCCTACGTCCAGGTCTGGCCTTAGCCATTGCCGCATCGCGCGCCCCTGAACCGGGCGTTCGGGCGACGGCGTTTTCTCGCTTCGGCCGGCGCGTTCGCCGCCGGCACGCTCGCCTCCGCCCTGCCCCGCACGGCCGCCGTGGCGCAAGCGGGCCTGCGATTGGGCCCGCCGCAGGCGTACGACTACGACCGGCTTCTCGCGCTGGCCCGCACGATCGCCGCCTCGCCCTACGCCGCCCCCGCCGAGGTGGACCCGCTCGTGCTCGAGCGGCTCGACTTCGACGCCATGCAGCGGATCAGCTTCCGGCCCGAATTCGCCCTCTGGGGCGGACCCGACGGCTACGGCGTCCGCCTGTTCCACCTGCACCGCTACCAGAAGCTGCCGGTGCGCCTGTTCGAGGTCGCAGGCGGCCAGGCACGCGAGCTCCTGTACACACCCGCGGCCTTCGATTACGGCGGCAGCGGCCTGGCGCGGCAATTGCCGCTCGACCGTCTCGGCTGGGCCGGCTTTCGAGTCCTGACGGCGGAGCAGACCAGCGACTGGCTCGCCTTCCAGGGCGCCAGCTACTTCCGCTCCTCGGGCGCCATGGACCAGTACGGCCTCTCGGCGCGGGGGCTCGCCATCGACTCCGGGCTCGAGACGCCGGAGGAGTTCCCGCGCTTCAGCGCCTTCTGGCTGCACCGCCCGGCGCCCGGCGACGAGACGCTGCTGCTCGAGGCGCTGCTCGAGGGGCCGAGCATCGCCGGCGCCTACCGCTTCCGGATCGCGCGGCCGGGGCCGGTACTGATGGAAGTGGGCTGCCAGCTGTTCAGCCGGCGCGAGATCCGCCGCCTCGGCATCGCGCCGCTGACCAGCATGTACTGGTACGACGAAGCCGACCGGCGGCAGGGCACGGACTGGCGGCCGGAAATTCACGACAGCGACGGACTGGCGCTGTGGACCGGCGCCGGCGAGCGCGTCTGGCGGCCGCTCAACAACCCGCCGGCGGCGGTGACCAATGCCTTCGCCGATCGCGACCCGAAGGGCTTCGGCCTGCTGCAGCGCGACCGCAGTTTCGAGAATTATCAGGACGACGGCGCCTTCTACGACCGGCGCCCAAGCCTCTGGGTGGAACCGCTGGAGCCCTGGGGTGAGGGCGCGGTGCAGCTGGTGGAGCTGCCGACCGACGACGAGATCCACGACAACATCGTCGCCTTCTGGACTCCCGCCACCCCGATCAAAGCGGGCGGCAGCTGGGGCTTCGCCTACCGCCTGCATTGGCTGGCCGAGGAGCCCTTCCCGCCGGCCTCCACCGCCCGCGCCGTCGCCACCCGCATCGGCCGGGGCGGCATACCCGGCCACCCGCGCCCTTTGGGCGTCCTCAAGTTCGTCATCGACTTCGCGGGCGGCGGGCTCGAGCAGCTGCGTCAGCGCTTCGACGTGACCCCGGTGATCGACGCCTCGCGCGGCCAGGTCTCGAACGCCTACGCGCTGAAGGTGGTCGGCACCGGCCGCTGGCGGGCCGCCTTCGACCTCGAGGCCGGCGGCGAGGCCCCGATCGACCTGCGCTGTTTCCTGCGTCTCGAGGACGAAGTGTTGACGGAGACCTGGCTCTACCAATACTTGCCGGCGCTGGTCCGCTGAACCGGTCCGGGCGGTGGCGTCCGCGCCCTTGCGGGCCGCAGCGTTCTCGTGGCCTGATGCGGCACGGCAGCAGCGGCGGGGCAAGCGCTGCCGGCCGCTGCGATCCCGGGCAGGTTTGCGGAAGCTCGAAGCATGAGACTGGTCATCGCCTTGCTGCTGGCGCCGATTGCGCCGATCCTCGTCTATTCGCTGTTCAGCTTCTTTCCCTCGATCGTCGAGACGCCGGTGGTCCAGTTCCCCTACCTGGCGCGCTCGCTGTTCGAGGCTTTGGCCGTCGCCTACGGGCTCGCCGCCTTCGCCGGCGCGCCGACGCTGGTGATCCTGAAGCGGCGCGAGAAGTTCACCCAGCAGAACACGGTGGCCACCGGCGCCGCCATCGCCGCCTTGATCCCGGTGGCGCTGGAGGCCTACCGCCTCGCCGTCATGGACGGTGAGGCCAAGTACTCCTACATCGCCGAAGGCTGCCAGGTGATCATCGAGAACGTGCGCAGCAAGTGCGGCTACATGCTGATGCTGAAGGAGATGATCATCTTCGCCGCCGTCGGAGCCGCCGTCGCGCTGGTCTTCTGGTACCTGCAACGCCGCCGCGAGCGCCCGGCCGATTGAGCCTCCGCCGCTCGGCTAGTCCTCGTAACTGTCATGGTGCTTCAGCCACTCCATGGTGTAGCTCAAGGCCGCCTCGTCGCGGCCCTTGGGCACGATGTCGAGGTAGTGGTAGGCGCCGTTCAGGATGTCCTGGCCGCGGCCGTAGGTCGAGTAGGTGTGGAACACCTGGCCTTTCTCGCCCTCGCAGAAGACGCTGAAGCCCGGCGCCTCCCGGCTCGGAAAGCCGCCCGGCCGGTAGTTGTAGTAGGCCTTGCCGGCGTCGATCTCGGCTTCCGTGAAGGAGACGTGGAAGTCGCGGTTGAACTCGCTGCCGTGCGATGAGACCCACTTGAAGCCCCAGCCCATGCGCTGCTTGTAGGCAAGCAGCTGCGCCAGCGGAGCCTGCGAGACGGTGACCATGGCGACGTCGCGGTGCGCCAGGTGGACGGCGATGCCGTCATAGTTGTCGGCCCAGAACGAGCAGCTCTTGCAGCTCTCGTCGAACATGAAGTGATGGACGATGAGCTGGCTCTTGCCGGCGAAGAGCTCGGCCAGCGTCTCCCGCCCCTCCGAGCCCTCGAAGACGTACTCCTTCTCGACCTTGGCCCAGGGCAGGGCGCGGATCGCGGCGCTCATGCGGTCGCGCTCGCGCGTGAACGCCTTCTCCTCGGCCAGGAGCGCCTGGCGCGCCTTCAGCCACTCCTGTTGGGAAACCACCTTGTGCCCGCTCATCGCTTGGGCCTCCTCGGCTTGGCGCCCCTTGCCACAACGATGCTCGGGTGCCTGCGGCAGTATAGTCACTCGGCGTGCTTGACGCCTTCAAGAAGCGAAAGCCACTGCGCCGGCAAGCCATGCGCCCGGGCGCCCTCTCTCAGCAAGGTGAGATAGCGCAGCGAGGGCGCGCCGTCCTCGTCGTCGCCCTCGGCGATATAGGTGACGGCAACAAGGCGGCCGCCATGCCCGTCTTCGGCATCCAGCCAGAGCGGGCGGTAGCGCCGGCCGGGGACGCCTTCCGAGGCATTCAGGCGCACCAGATCGCGTCGCGTCAGCCGGTACAGCACCCCCCAGACTTCCTCGCCCGGAGCGTGAGAAATGTTGGCCGGCGCCGCCCGGCCCTTCGGGCGACCCTCGAGATTGAAGCGCAGGCGGAAGCCGTCGATCCGGCCGACCCGCCATTCCAGGGGCCGCATGCGACGGCGCTGCAGGAAGGCGCTGTCATGCATGTTGGCGCCATAGGCGAAGTACCAGACGGTCTCGCCGGGCCCGCCATCGAGCGGCAATCCCCAGGCCCGATACCACAGCCGGGCGAGCGGCCAGATCCGAACGGCCACGCCAACCCAGGTCCGCCGCATACCCCCTCGCGCCTGGCCCCACATCACGGCGGCCCCAACGATGCCAGCTTGCGAAACAGGAACAGCTGAAGCACCGCCGCCGCCGCCGCGGCGGCGAAGACGGTCCAAAGCGACAGCAGATCGACGACCGCGGCGCCGACCAGGGGCAGCAGTGCCGCGGGCGAGGCCAGCAGGTTGAAGTAAGCGGAATAGGCGGGCCGGCGGTCGTCCGGCGAGATTTCCATGAGATAACCGAGATAGCCGATGGTCATGCCGTTGACGAGGGCGCCGAGCAGCACGAACAGAACCGCGAAGGCGAGCAGGCTCGCGGACCCGGCACCGTCGGCGGCGAGCAGCGCCAGGACGCCGAGCGGCGGCGCCAGCCTGAGCACGGCGACCCCCTCCAGCAGGCGCAGTTTGCCGAGGCGGTCTCCGATGCGGCCCCAGACCGGGTTCGAGGCCAGCGCACCGGCGGTTTGCGCCGCCAGCAGGACGGCGATGTCCCGCGGCCGCAAGCCCAGCTCGGTGGCCGCGACCGCGTAGAACGGCAGGGCCATCAGCGTCGCGCCGCCGAGCCACTGGGTATACAGGAACAGACGGAAGCGGCCGTCGTCCCGAAGCACGGCCCAGCCGCCGCGCATGAACACGGTGAAATTCCCCGGCTTCGGGCTCGCCGATCGCGCCAGGGCGGGTTCTCCCGCCGAGACGAAGCTGAGCGCGGAAATCACCATCAGCGCCGAGGCCAGCGCGAAGACCCAGGCGTGCGCGAGCAGGAAATCGTCCGCCGCCAGCAGGCGGTGGATCAATGCGGCGACGCCTAGCGCCAGGACGCCGCCGCCGAAGAAGCGCAGCGCCAGCATCCGGCTGCGCAATTCGGAGCGGATCGAGCGCCCGACGATGTCGTTGTAGGGAACGGCGACGATGCCGCTGACGAACGCGTAGAGGGTCCAGAGCAGCAGGAAGCCGGCGATGAGCCAGCCGTGCGGCAGGTTGCCGGCGAGGCCGAGCAAGGCGGCGACGGCGGCGAGACAGATCGCCCGGCCGAAGGCGCCGACGACGTAGTAGGGCATGCGACGCTCGGCCCGCTGCGCCAGGAAGCCGACGACGATCTGCGGCAGCAGCCAGCCCAGCCGCAGGACGGCGCTCGCCGTCCCGACGGCGAAGACGTTGCCGGTCAGCTGGTAGACCAGGCTGGCGACGATGGTCGCCGAATCCACCGCCGCCGCGCCGGCCTGAAAGGCCGCTCCGGCGCCGGCGATCTTCCAGAACGCCGGCCCGCCCTTGCGCCAGCTGGCGAGGCCCTCACGCATCGGGCTTGTCGCCTTCAACTTGCAGCGAGCGAATGACGATGCCGCCGCGCCAGAGCACGAGAAGACCGATCCCGACCATCAGAAGAATGGTCAGCACGTTGCTGAACATGATCATCGCCAGCGCCTGCTCGTCGCCCACGCCAAGCAGCCGCAAGGCGAAGCCGGCCCCGATGACGAAGCCTCCCGGGACGCGGACGAAGCGGGCCAGCACCATGGCGAAGCCGGCGAACACCAGCAGGAAGAGATAGTCCAGCGCCTCCAGCATCACCCCGACGGCCAGCCCGGACCAGAGGAAATGGCTCGCCGCGACCAGTTTCATCGCCACGCTGGCGGCGATAATGCCGAGCTGGCGCGCGCGCTGCCGCGGCCAGACGATGCCCTCGGCGACGGCGTCGCGCAGGCCGGCAAGACGGGTCCCGCCTTTCGCGCCCAGCCAGTCGACAAGCCGGCCCGCCCGGGAGGTCCCGCTCAACAGCGCGCCGCGCCCCAGGAACAGCGCCCCGAGCAGGCCGGCGAACACCGCCAGGTTCAGCGCCCCGGCGACCGCGAGTCCGAGCCGCAGGCCGCCCTCGGCGCTTGGGATCTGGCCGGCCAGCACGACGATGCCGACGATGGCCGCGAAGACGATGCCGTCGATGAAGCGCTCGATCGCCGCGGTGACCAGGACGCAGGCCAGGCGCAGATCCTCCAGGCGGGCGATCAGCCAGGAGCGGACCAGCGGGCTGATGCCAAGCGGGATCAGCGTGGCCGCCCCGTACCCCGCCAGAATCGCGCCGAACAGCCGCCAGGTCGAGATCGGCTTCAAATCGTACAGGATCTGGCGCCACTTCCAGCCTCGGAGGAGTTGCTCCGCCAGAATGGTCGCGGCGAGGACGAACAGCCACGCCGTGTTGGCCCTCGCCAGCCCGGCGAGGAAACGGCCGAAGTCCAAATCCTGGTAGAGCCAGAACAGCACGCCGATCGCCAGGATCGTGCCGATCACCGGGATCGCCCACCGCGCCACCAGACGGCGGAAACTCATGCGCGCCTGCCCCCGTTCCGGAATGGGAGCCGGCAAGTCTAGTGATTCCGCGCCCAACGCTCCACCGGGGTGGCGTAAAAGCCTCGTGATGATGTGGCGGCCGTCCGGGTCGCCCGCCCCGAGCACTTGGGGGCGCAGACCCTGGCGCGCCTGGAGGCCGCGGCCGGCCGCCTGCAGCTCCTCGCCTCCGCCGGGAACACCGCCAACGAGGGCGTGAACGTCAGCCTCGCCCTGCTCCCCAGCGCCGCCGCCATTTCGAGACCGCCGGCCGGGCGCCGCTCGCGGGCTGAGAAGCGGTCCGCGGCTGCAAGGTGCGCGACGTGAGGTTTTTGCGGGGGCACGACATCGCGGCTCAATATATTATGAAAGGCGCATTGACATTGGGGGCAAGAACGATGCTCAGTGTCACTGCTTGGATCGGTCTGGCGACATTCGCGTTTCCAGCGGGGGTGAGCGGCGCGCAAGCGGCCGAATGCGAGGGCATCGCCGTCAGGCAATACCCGGCGCCGGTGACCGTGCCAAAAATCGAAGGTCGAGCCGACGGTCTTGCACATTCAAAGTACCGGCATCTCCCGAACCATGGTTCCCGCCGCTTCGCCGGAGATCGGCGCCTGGCAACGCTGCACGGGCTTGTGGACCGTCAAGGCGGACGGGTCAGGCTCTGGCTTCGGGCACTGCCACCTCGTTGAAGCGGACGGCAAGCAAGCCGCCCTTTCTTGGGAAGGCGATGCTTCGGGCGGGACCTGGGAGCGCGTCGTCGGAACAGGACCCGGCCCGGTCAAGGGGAACTGGAAGCCAGGCGCCCGTTTCGCCGCCGGTTTCCGGATCACGCTCTGGGAGGGCGAGCGCGCCGGGTAGGCCGCGAGAAAGGGCGTCGGCGGGGTGCTGCTCGACAGCTAATCGGCTCGCGGCAGCAACGCCGGCAGCTTCTCAAAGACGGGTTTGTATACGCCGGCGAGCAGCGCCGGCGCGCCGTCCGGCACGGTTCGAAGCACCAGGATCGCTGAAATGGTTTGTCGTTGGTGCCCGCTCCCGGACTCGAACCGGGACGGCCCGAAGGCCTCGGGATTTTAAGTCCCGTGCGTCTGCCAGTTCCGCCAAGCGGGCTTGCGCGTCACTCTAGGCATCGGAGACTAGCGCCGGCAAGTCTCGGGCGGCGGCACCGCCCGGTCCCTCAGGCCCCCGGCGAGACCGCGCCTAAGGGATCGGGGAGGGCGATCTCGGAAAGCCCGGCGGCGCGCTCCTCCAGATCCTCCAGGCTCGACCACTCGTAGCCGGCCAGCGCCAGGCGGGCGCCGCCGACGGTGGTGGCGCGGCTGCCGGCGAGCCGGGCGGCCATGGCCTCGTAGAAGCGCCGGGCGCGCTGGTTGTCGGCCAGCACCCACAGCCGCGCGGCATCGAAGCCCTCGGCCTGCATCGCCTCGGCGGCCCCGGCCAGCAGGCGGCGGCCGCCGCCGCGGCGCTGATAGCGCGGCTGCACGTAGAGGGTGAAGATCTCGGCCCTGGCGCCCCTGAGCGACTGCGCCCGCTCGGCCCCATAGGAGAGGAAGCCGACCACCCCGGCGCTCGGCCGCGTCAGCACCAGGACCCGGCCGCGGCTGCCGTCGATGATGCGCCGCCAGCTCGCCTGCTCGCGCCCCAGGCTGAGGCCGTCGAGCACGGCGTCGGGGACCAGGCCGCGGTAGGCGTCGCGCCAGCTGGTGATATAGACGCGCGCGATCTCGCCGGCATCGCTGGCCACGGCCGGGCGCAAATCAAAAGGGACGTACCTGCCCAAGGGTCTCTTTCCTCATCCTCCGTCCGGCGCTCAGGCCGGGTCCGTGGTCTCGTCGACCGGCGTGCCGCCGAGCGACGTCATCAGCTGGCGCAGCTCGACCGCCGCCTGCCGCAGCTGCTCGTCGTCGGTGGCCCGGCAGACGATCGAGGTGCCGTAGCGGCCCCCACGGTAGAACGGATACGAGCCCATGTCGACCTCGGGGTAGCGCAGTTGCAGGGCGCCCAGGCCGGCGGCCATCGCGCCCTCGGACAGGTGCACCGAGATCGCCAGCGAGCGCACCGGCTCGCCGCCGTCGAGCTGGTGGCGCAGGCTCTCGAACATCGCCCGCATCACCACCGGCACGCCGGCCAGCACGAAGACGTTCTCGAGGCGGAAGCCGGGAGCGCTGGAGATCGGGTTCTCGATCAGGGTGCCGCCCTCGGGCACCCGGGCCATGCGCATGCGGGCGTCGTTGACCGCGACGCCGGTCTGGCGGAAGCGGCCCTTGAGCAGCGCCACCGCCTCGGGATGGTAGTCGATGGGCACGCCGAAGGCGGCGGCGACGCTGTCGGCGGTGATGTCGTCGTGCGTCGGGCCGATGCCGCCGGTGGTGAAGACGTAGTCATGGCGCCGGCGCAGCTCGTTGACGGCGCGGACGATCTCGGCCTCCTGGTCGGGCACCACGCGGGCCTCGCGCAGGCGCACCCCGGCCTCGTTCAGCGCCCGCGCCAGGAACGGCAGGTTCTCGTCCTGCACCCGGCCGGAGAGGATCTCGTTGCCGATGATGATGACGGCGGCGGTGACGATCTGGCTCATGGCCCTGGTTATAGCACCGCCGGCGGTCCTGCGGCAGCCGAGGATTGCCGGCGCCGGCAGGGCCCGTTAGGGTCGGTGCGATGCGCTTTCCCGAGCCCCTGGTCCCCGGCCGATTGCTGCGCCGCTACAAGCGCTTCCTGGCCGACGTCCGTCTCGAGGACGGGCAGGAGGTGACGGCCCACTGCGCCAACCCGGGCTCGATGCTGGGCCTGGCCGAGCCGGACGCCCGGGTCTGGCTGTCGCCGGCGCGGAACCCGGAACGCAAGCTGCGCTATACCTGGGAGCTGGTCGAGGCGGCGGGCGCCCTGGTCGGCATCAACACCGGCCATCCCAACGGCCTGGTCGCCGAGGCGATCGCCGCCGGCCTGGTCCCCGAGCTCGCCGGCTACGACGGCTTGAGGCGCGAGGTCCGCTACGGCCTGAACTCGCGCGTCGACATCCTGCTCGCGGGCGCGGGCCGGCCCGACTGCTACGTCGAGGTCAAGAACGTGCACATGATGCGCGGGGGCCAGCTCGCCGAGTTCCCGGACTCGGTGACCAAGCGCGGCGCCAAGCACCTCGACGAGCTCGCCCGCATGGTTGCCGACGGCCATCGCGCGATTATCTTCTTCCTGGTGCAGCGCGCCGATTGCCGGCGCCTCGGCCTCGCCGGCGACATCGACCCCGGTTATGCCGAGGCCTTCGCGCGCGGCACCAGCCAAGGCGTTGAGGCGCTTTGCTATTCCTGTATGATGACACCCGAGGAGATCAGGGTGCACGGACCGCTCGCGATCGATGCGTGACAGGCACGACCTTTCCAGTATGAACTTCGTCGCCGCCGACGAGGCGCCACGGCAGAATACCGGCGCCGTCAAGCTGCACGGGCCCGAGGACTTCGCCGGCATGCGCCGGGCCGGCCGGCTCGCCGCCGAGTGCCTGGACATGATCACCGCGCACGTCCAGCCGGGCGTCACCACCGAGGCGCTGGACCGGCTCTGCCATGACTTCATCGTCGACCACGGCGCCGTTCCGGCGCCCCTGAATTATCGCGGCTTCCCGAAGTCGATCTGCACCTCGATCAACCACGTGGTCTGCCACGGCATCCCCGGCGAGCGGGCGCTGCGCGACGGCGACATCATGAACATCGACGTCACCGCGATCCTGGACGGCTGGCACGGCGATACCAGCCGCATGTTCTACCTCGGCGAGGTCAAGCTGAAGGCCCGCCGCCTGGTCGAGACCACCTATCAGGCGATGATGCGCGGCATCGCGGCGGTGCGCCCGGGCGCGCGCCTGGGCGACATCGGCCACGCCATCCAGTCGCTTGCCGAGGCCGAGCGCTTCTCGGTGGTGCGCGACTTCTGCGGCCACGGCCTCGGCCGGGTCTTCCACGACGCCCCCAACATCCTGCATTACGGCCAGCCCCGCGCCGGGCTGGAGCTGCGCCCGGGCATGTTCTTCACCGTCGAGCCGATGATCAACCTGGGCAGGTTCCAGGTGAAGATCCTGAGCGACGGCTGGACCGCGGTGACCAAGGACCGCTCGCTCTCGGCGCAGTTCGAGCACAGCGTCGGCGTCACCGACGAGGGCGTCGAGATCTTCACGACCTCGCCGGCGAGGCTGCACGCGCCCCCCTATACTTGAGCGCGGGCAGGCCGGAGGTGGCGGAGAAGCCGCATTTCCACGGCCACCGCCAGCGTCTGCGCCAGCGCTTTCTCGCCGCCGGCGGCGAGGCCCTGCCCGATTACGAGCTTCTGGAGCTGCTGCTGTTCGGCGCCATGCCGCGCGGCGACGTCAAGCCGCTGGCCAAGCGCCTGATCGCCCGCTTCGGCGACTTCGCCGGCGTGATCGCCGCCCCGGCGGAGCGGCTGCGCGAGATCGACGGCGTCGGCGACAGCGTCATCGCGGCGCTGAAGGCGGTGGAGGCGGGAGCCCAGCGCCTGGCCCGCGGACGGCTCGCCGGGCGCCCGGCCTTGAGCTCGTGGGACGCCCTGCAGGAGTATTTGCAGGTGGCGATGGGGCACGCTCAGGCCGAGAGCTTCCGCATCCTCTTCCTCGACCGCAAGAACCACCTGCTGGCCGACGAGGTGCAGCAGCGCGGCACCGTCGACCATGCCCCGGTCTATCCGCGCGAGGTGGTCAAGCGCGCCCTCGACCTCGGCGCCACCGCCCTGATCATGGTGCACAACCATCCCTCGGGCGACCCGACGCCGAGCCGCGCCGACGTCGAGATGACCAAGCAGGTGGTGGCGGCGGCCCTGGCCATGGGCATCGTCGTCCACGATCACGTCATCGTCGGCCACGGCCGCAGCGCCAGCTTCAAGGCGCTGGGCCTGATCTGAGCCGGTCTGGCCCGAAATGATGCCGGGTACCGCAGGGTCGGACCCGCGCGCCGTGCTCAAGGGCATCGGCTTCATGGCTCTGGCGATGCTGCTGTTGCCGCCGAGGAACGGCATCGCCAAGCATCTGGCCCTATCGATGCTTCCGTCGGTTTGATCGACTTGCTGTTCCGACGCTTGCCGGCCACCGCTACAATTCTGCGACGTCGGAAAGCATGCGACGACGATTGCCGGGAATCGTGGCCGCAGGCGAAGCCGGGTACTCGCGGCCGATCGGCGCGGACGAGGTGGGCATGCTTCGGGCGCGGCGTTCCCATCGCCAGGAACTGATCGATCCGCTCATCGCTGAGCAGGGCGGCCGCACCAGCGGGGACCGATCCGCCCCCCATCTCGACGCCGACATGACGGGCTCAACGCCCCAACAGGCGCGCAAGAAACGGGCGCCGGGTGCGCGGGGCAACGGCGAACCCGTATTCCTGCTCGAGGGCGGCGAGATCCAGCTTGACCGCGTCCGCGAAGCGACCCTTGAGCGCCTGCGCGGGCACGAGCTTCTCGAAGCGTGCCGCCTGATGATGGTCGCCGCCGAAGTGGACCACCAGCTCGCTGGCGCCGCGATTGACGCTCACCCGCTCGCTGTCCTCGTCGACGAGCTCGCCCAGCAGGTCGAGCAGGGGCTTGTCCTTTAGCTGGTCGACCTCATTGATGCCGATCGGTGTCGCCCATGGCTGCGGTCCGTCCAGCGCCTCGTTCAGAAGATCGCAAAGAATTTCAGAGGACAGCCGCTGGAAATCCGGAGGATCGTCGGCATTTTCGGCAAGTGTCTCGAGCAGAGACGGGATGCGTGGTGCCAGTCGATCGAGATAGGTGCGATAGAGGGCCGTGCCGATCTTTGACAGCGCCGCCCGCGCCGGAGCCTCGGGGACGCTGCGCGGACGAGCCCCATCGATATGGCAGACGATCATCCGCTTCCTGAGATCCGGCGTCACGGCGGTGACGTCGCGATTCGTGCTGATCAGGATCGGTGCGTAACCCTCGCCGCTCTCATGGTCGAACTTGACCAGGTCCGGGACGTATTGCGAGAAGCGGTCCCGATTCACGTCGTCGATGAGCAGCGGGATCGCGCCGAGCTGCTCGCGCAGACCGAGCGCTCGGGCGGTGGTGAAGTGCTGCCCGCGGATCATCTGCTCGATACCGAACATGGAGCGACTGATCACGCGCGAGAACATCGTCTTGCCGCCGTCGGAGCGGCCGTACAGCACGGCATGGGCGGGAAAGGCCAGCGGCGAGCCGTCGTGCCGCAGAGCGGCCGACCGCAACAGCGGCGCGAACGGCGCCGCATAGAGCCAACAGGCCAGCGCCCAATAGCTACGTGAGACGCCGGCCGCATCGCCGTAAAACCGACCGAAGCCCTCGAAATAGGGCGCCAGGAGCCGGGCGTCGCCCTGTACCTCCGGCCACGGTACCGGGGCGCCGATCCGGTGCCACGGCCGGCCATCGAGTGTGATCAAGCCCGTCTCGAGGTCGATCCGGGCCGCCTGAACCCGGTCCGTCCTGTCGGTGATCGGGCGCGAGGCATGAGCCCGGTAGGCCCGGGCAAAGCCATTAGCCGTGACGACCGTAGCGCCGCTCCGGTTGCGATCGAGCGACAGCTGACGGAGCTCGGTGCCAAGCTCGCTCGCGTGCCGCATCGCGGAGGCGGAAAGCTCCGCGATGGCGGGCGGTCGAGGCGCCTCGACGATGGCCCCTTGCGTACGCAGGAATCGAAAGCACGGAACTTTCTGAACGTCGACGGGATCGTCGGGCACCGCGAGCTTGGGATCGTCGGGCTGGCCGGAGCCGACCACCAGGAGATCGGCGGCGACCGGGTCGGAACGCTCCTCGTTCAGCGCATAGTACGCCATGAACCGCCAATAATCAGCCTCGTCGTCGGAGGCGAAGAAGGTCTCCCGCTGCCGTCCGCTCAGCGCGGCAAGGCTGAGGTTGGCCGAGCCCGTGATCATACGAAAACGGTTCTCACCCGCCAGGAGGTAAAGCTTGGCATGGCTCGGCACTTGGCGAAGCAGCCGGAAGCGAAGGGTACCGTCATGGACGCGCGCCAGCAGCTGTTCGCCACGTTGCGACAGCGCTGGGCGCACGAAGCGCTCGATGAAGGCCTTCTGATCGGCGAGCGCATCGGTGAACCGGTAGCCCGCGGCGGCGGTCGCCTGCTCGAGGGCGGCGATCTCGCGCGACAGGACCCGCTCCGAGCCGAACGTGATCTCGATGTCCTCGAACATCCGGGCGACATCGAGGATCGCCGGAACGCTGGCCGAGAAAGTGATCACCTTGAGAGTCTGGAAGCCCTCGAACAGCGCGCGCCATTCGACCTCGCGCATGCCCAAGACTCTGATGTCGAATACTTGGATCGCGTCGGCGCTGGCCGCGAGCGGAAGAACCGGCGTTGCCCGCGTCCCGGCGGCGACGTCAAACAATTCATTCATGGGCCGCCTCCCGTCCCGACTCATCTCCGCCGAAGATACCGCCGCGAACGCGAGCCGTGCAAACTCGTTCGACCCTCCGGCCGATCGAGGAGACCGGCGCCTGCGGAGTCCACGATCATGGTCCAGCGCTCTCTCGCCGCACTACCCTAGGTTTCGCGCTGGCATGATTCCATGATGATCACGGGCTGCGATTGAACCGAAGGCGCCCCATGCGAACGCCGCCAAGCTATTGACTTGGCGGCGTTATTTGGTTGCGGGGGTGCGCAGCCACATACGCTCAATTGCGCCCGACTACGAGCAAATGCCCTCAGATGCGCCCCAACACACCGCTCCAGAACGCAGCGCGTCTATCAAATCAGCCGCAGCCGATTATCGCCGGGCACCCGCTTCGACCGGCAGCCCGGCGGCGCGCCATTCCGGCAGCCCGTCTTCCAGGCGGCGAACCTTGAAGCCGCGGGCCCGGAGTATCGCCACGGCCTCGTAGGACAAGACGCAGTATGGTCCGCGGCAGTACGCCACGATTTCCTGTTCGGGATCGAGCTCGGCCAACCGCTTTTCGAGCTCGCCCAGCGGAACGTTGACGGCGCCGGGCAGATGGCCAAGGGCGAACTCGTCCTCGGGTCTGACGTCGAGCACGGTCACGACACCTGCCTTGAGCCGCTCCACGAGCTCCGGACGAGAAACGGCTTCCAGGCTGTCGCGGTCACGGAAATAGCCGCGCACGAGGCGCTCCACCTCGGCTGACCGCGCCTCGGCGATACGCCGCAGGGATGCCAGCAGGTCCAGCACGGCATCATCCGCCAACCGATAGAAGACGAACTTGCCGTCCCGCCGGCCGGCGACCAGCCCGGCCCGGCGCATGTGCTGGAGATGTTGCGACGCGTTGGCGATCGACACCCGGATGCGATCCGCCAAGACCTCGACGCTCCGCTCACCCTGGGCGAGCTGCTCCAGAAGCTCGAGCCGATGCGGATGCGCGACCGCCTTCGCCACCGCAGCGAACTGAGTCAACAGGGTCTGCTTCGGGCTTTCGCTTGACATTCGATCGTTCGACGTTACATCATTCAACGTAATAATTGAATAATGGCTTGCCGAAAGCGGCTCGTCAAGCCCGCCTTGCCCAGAGAGACCATCATGGCCGAGATCCTGCTTGCTCACGAACCCATGATCCGCCTCGCCGCCTTCGCCGGCATCTTCGCCGCGATGGCGCTCTGGGAGTTGGCGGCACCGCGGCGGCGCCAGGTCATCGGACGCCTGCGACGCTGGCCGGGTAACCTCGGCATCGTCGTTCTCAACACGCTGCTGGTCCGGCTCGCGTTCCCGACCGCGGCTGTCGGCGTGGCGCTGCTGGCCGAATCTCGCGGCTGGGGGCTGTTCCCTGCGCTGAATGCGCCGCCTTGGCTCGCCGTCGCCGCGGCCGTGATCCTCCTCGACCTCGCCATCTACCTGCAGCACGTGCTGTTCCACGCCGTGCCGGTACTCTGGCGGCTGCATCGGATGCACCACGCCGATCTCGAATTCGACGTGACCACCGGCGCGCGCTTCCATCCGATCGAGATCCTGCTGTCCATGGCGATCAAGCTCGGCGTCGTCGCCGCGCTCGGCGCGCCCGCCGTGGCGGTGCTGATCTTTGAGGTGCTGCTCAACGCCACCTCCATGTTCAACCATGGCAACGTCCGCCTTCCGGAGTGGTTTGACCGCGCGCTGCGCTGGATCGTGGTCACCCCGGAGATGCATCGGGTCCATCACTCGGTGGTGCCGCGCGAGACCAACAGCAATTTCGGCTTCAACCTGCCCTGGTGGGACCGACTGTTCGGCACCTACCGGGCACAGCCGCAAGCGGGCCACGAGGCGATGACGATCGGCATCGAGCAGTTCCGCGACCCGCGCGAACTACGCCTCGATCGCATGCTGTTGCAGCCGTTCCGCGACGACGACCGCCTCTACCCACTCGGTCGGCGGGAGCCCGCCGCATGACGCCGCGGGCCATCCTCCCTCGCCTCGCGCTCGGGGTCGCGATCACGGGCCTGGCGATCTGGCTGGCATTCAATCGGGACAGCCTTGATCCGGCGCTGATCGAGAGCTCGATCCGCGATCTCGGCCTCTGGGCGCCGCTGGCACATGTCGGGCTCTTCGCGCTGGCGACGGTCTTCTTCGTGCCCGGGGCGATCTTCGGCCTTGCCGGCGGCGCTCTGTTCGGCCCGATGTGGGGAACGGTCCTGAACTTGGCCGGTGCGACGCTCGGCGCGTCCGCGTCGTTTCTCATCGCACGCTATCTCGCGGCGGATTGGGTCAGGCGCAAGGCTGGTGGACGGCTTGATCGGCTGATCGCGGGCGTCGAAGCGGAAGGCTGGCGCTTCGTCGCCTTTACGCGTCTGGTGCCGCTGTTCCCGTTCAACCTCCTCAACTATGCGCTCGGCCTGACGCGCATCCCCCTGACGCACTATGTTCTCGCGTCGCTCGTCTGCATGGCGCCCGGCACGCTCGCCTACGCCTGGCTCGGCCACGCCGGCCGCGAAGCGCTCGCCGGCGACGCCAGCGCCATCCGCTATGGCCTCATCGCGCTCGCACTTCTCGCCGCAGTCGCTTTCCTGCCTCGGCTGGTGCGGCGCCTGCGTGGCCAAGAGCCGCCCCAATGGATCGAGGTGGATGAGCTTGCGAGCCGGCTTGAGGAGGCCAACGGCGTTGCCGTGATCGACGTGCGCGGGCCGGACGAGTTCACCGGTCCGCTCGGGCACATCGCGGACGCGTCGAACATACCAGTCGGCGAGCTTCCGCAACGCTTGATGGAGATCAACGCGCTCAAGGACAAGCCGGTCATTCTGGTCTGCCGGACGGACAAGCGGTCGGCCAAGGGGGCAGCGCTGCTCCGCGATGCCGGCTTCCGGAATCTCCGGGTGCTGCGCGGCGGCATGGAGCGGTGGAACCAGAACAGTCTGCCCATCGAAGGTCGCGCTGGCCTTGAACAAACGTAATGCAGGTTTGGCGCAAACAGAACCGAGAGGAGGACGACATGAAGACCAAGAGAATTCTTTTGGCGGCAGTTATGGCTGGCGGCATCGCCGTCACAGCCGTCGGTACGGCGGTCGCCCAGGGCATGCAGAGCGACATGGCTCCGGGCATGATGCAAGGCAATACGAGCCCCGGGATGATGGGGCCCTGCATGGGGCAGGGCAGCATGGGCCAAGGCATGATGAGCCCGGGAATGATGGGTCCCGGCATGATGCAGGGCCGCATGGGCCAAGGCATGATGAGCCCGGGAATGATGGGTCCCGGCATGATGCAGGGCCGCATGGGCCAAGGCATGATGGGCCCGGGAATGATGGGTCCCGGCATGATGCAGGGCGGCATGGGCGCCGGCATGGGCGCCGGCACGGGCGCACTGTTCGGATCGCGCGTTACTCCGATGATGAACCTGTCCGTCGAGGACGTGCGCGGCTACCTCGCCTTGCAACTGCAGCGCCTCAACAACAAGCGGCTGAAGGTCGGGGATGTCAGCGCCGACGACGTGACAATCACAGCCAACATCGTCACCGTCGACAACTCGCTTGTGCAGCAGCTGAAGGTCGATCGGCGCACCGGCGCGATAGAGTACCAGAATTAATCGGGAGAACAGCTGCAGGTGTCACGCTGTTCCTATCGGAGCAAACAAACAATGAGAGTTTCGAATCCGGGCCCCGCGGCGGCAGCTGCGGTTATTGCCCTCGTGCCAAGCTGGGCGTGGGCGCAGGGGCCGTCTGACGCCGAGAGGTATGGCTACGGCCCGCACATGATGGGGTGGGGTGGAGGCTGGTACGGGATGATATTCGGTCCGCTGTTCATGATCCTCGTGCTCGCCGTGGTGATTGCGGTCGCGGTCCTTCTCGTCCGCTGGCTCGGCGGTCCCTGGCAGGCGACGGCGCCCCACCAATTGCCACCGGGCCGCGCCCCGCTCGACATCCTCAAGGAGCGCTTCGCGCGCGGCGAGATCGACAAGGAGGAGTTCGAGGAGCGCCGCCGCGTGCTCGGCGACTGAACCCGTCCGGCCTGAACCAGAGATGATGTCATGAAGACCCTGTTCATCCTCAACGACCCGCCCTACGGCACCGAGCGCTGCTACAACGCCCTGCGTCTAGCGAGCGCCCTGCTCAAGAAGGACCCGGAGGCCGGGATCACGGTTTTCCTGATGGCGGACGCTGTCGTCGCGGCGAAGGCCGGCCAGAAGACGCCGGATGGCTACTACAACGTCGAGCGCATGCTGAAGCGCGTGCTCGTCGGCAAGGGCCAGGTCTTGCTGTGCGGCACCTGCATGGACGCGCGTGGCCTCGCCGACACCGAGATGATGGCGGGGGCGCGGCGCAGCACCATGGACGAGCTCGCCGCCGCCACGGTCGAGGCCGACAAGGTGCTGGTGTTCTGACCAATCACTGATAGAGGCCTCGCGCATGGCATCGATCTACCTCGACTACAACGCGAGCACACCCGTCGATCCGGCGGTGGCAGCGGCCATGCGGCCGTTCCTGGACGAGGCTTTCGGCAATCCCTCGAGCGGCCATTGGGCGAGCGCGCCCGCGAAGGTCGCACTGGAGAAGGCTCGGGGTCAGGTTGCGGCGTTGCTTGGGGCCGCCGAGGACGAGGTCATCTTCACGAGTGGCGGCAGCGAGGCCAACAACCTCGCGCTCAAGGGCACGTTCTTCGCCTTAAGGGACAGGGGTGAGCACATCATCACCACCGCGGTGGAGCACCCGGCGATTCTCGGCCCTTGCCGCTTTCTCGAGCGGTTGGGCGCCACGGTCACCTATCTGCCGGTCGATCGCGCTGGCCGGGTCGATCCCGACGATATCCGCCGCGCCATCACGCCGCGCACCATCCTCATCAGCGTGATGCACGCCAATAACGAGGTCGGCACGATCCAGCCGATCGAGGAGATTGGGGCAATCGCGCGCGAGCACGAAATTCGGTTCCACACCGACGCGGCGCAGTCGGTCGGCAAGATCCCGACGAATGTCGATGCGCTCGGGGTCGACCTGCTCACGATCGCCGGCCACAAGCTCTACGCGCCGAAGGGCGTCGGCGCGCTCTATGTGCGCCGCGGTGTCGCGCTCGAGCCGCTGATCCACGGCGCGGGGCATGAGCATGGCCGGCGCGCCGGTACCGAAAGCGCGCTGCTCGCGGTCGGTCTCGGCACCGCCTGCGCATTGGCGCGGGATTTGGAGCCGATGGCATGTGTTCGCGCCCTGCGCGATCGCTTCTGGCAGGCGCTGCAGCAGCGCCTCAGCGATCGTGTCGGGCTGAACGGCCACCCGCAGCACCGCCTTCCAAATACGCTCAACATCTCCTTCGTGGGCCAGGTTGGCGCCGAAATCCTCCAACGGCTCGATGGCGTCGCCGCATCGACCGGCTCAGCCTGCCATGCGGGCCGGATCGAGCTCTCGCCCGTGCTGAAGGCCATGGGCGTGCCACCCGAGATCGGCATGGGCGCCATCCGCTTTAGCCTCGGCCGCCAGACGAGGGACGCGGAGATCGACGCCGTCACGGAGCAACTCACGAGCCTGCTTGCTCTGCCGGCGTGACCCGCATGGCGTCGTGCGAGACACCGGCCGAAAGGCGTTCTGTCGCCGGGCTGCGCGAGTCCTACGCCCGCTGGAGGAGCAGCCGGCTCGGCCACATCACTGATGCGCTCGAGGAGCGCCTCCTCCTCGAGCTATTGGGTCCTGTCGATCACCTCGACGTGCTCGATGTCGGTTGCGGCGATGGCGCCTTGGCGTGTGTGCTGGCCCACCGCAGGGCTCGGGTGACGGGGCTCGACGCGGATCCGCGTATGCTGGCCGCGGCACGCGCGCGTGCCGAGGCGGTATCGGTCATGCTTGATCTCGTCCACGGGCACGCTGAGGTGCTGCCCTTTCCGGATGGAGCGTTCGATCGCGTTGTCGCCGTGACGGTCCTCTGCTTCGTTCATGAGCCGGATCGCGCCATTGCCGAGATGGCGCGCGTGCTGAAGCCCGGCGGCCGGCTCGTCGTCGGCGAGCTCGGCCGGTGGAGCCTTTGGGCCGCGGTCCGGCGCGTCCGCGGTTGGCTCGGCGCCTCGACGTGGAGAGCCGCGCGATTCCGCACCGCCGGTGAGTTGCAGAGCCTTCTCGAAAGGCATGGTCTTGCCGTCCGCGAGACGCGCGGATCGGTCTACTATCCGCCCTGCGGTCTTGGCGCATCGCTCATGGCGCCCTTCGATCCGTGGCTCGGGCGACGGATGACGCTTGGCGCCGCGTTCATCGCCCTGTCCGCGGCAAAGCCCATCCCGCGCACCGATACCGGAATCCGATAGCTCATGCCAGAAAGCTGAAGCACAACGCCGCCGATCCTGGCTGACAAGCACTATACCGCCCCATCGGCCTTCACCCCGGAGAATCTCCTGCGCGAGGCGCGGCGCCAGAAGGCATTGTCCGCGGCGGCCGTGCCGCCGGTCTGTATTCTCGACCCGGATGGCGACCTCGTACGCCGGCTGGTCGCAGACGGCGCGGCACGGCGCGACGTTGCCTGGGCCTGCTACCACACGGAGCTCTATCGAAGCGTTCAAGACGACATCGAGCTCGGCCTCGTCGGCTGTGCCGTCGGCGCGCCGTTTGCGGTGCTGGTCGCCGAGCAACTCTTCGCGTCAGGCTGCCGGTTCCTGGTCAGTATGACGTCCGCCGGCCAGCTCGTGCCGCTCAGGCCACCGCCTTACTTCGTCCTCATCGAGCGGGCGTTGCGCGACGAGGGGACGAGCTACCACTACATGGCGCCCTCCGCGTTCAGCGCGATCGACGACGGCGTCCTCGCCATGATGCGAGGCGCGTTCGACCACCTGCGCATTCCGGTGCTGCAGGGTGCCACCTGGACGACCGATGCGCCGTTCCGCGAGACGGCCGAGGCGATCGCCGCGATGAAGACGAAAGGGCTGCTCGCGGTCGAGATGGAGGCGGCGGCGCTCTACGCCTTCGCGACGGCACGCGAGAAGCCGGTGCTCTGCTTTAGCGCACGTCACCAACCAGATGGCCCAGATCCATGGCGACTTCGAGAAGGGCGAAGCCGACGGCACCGTCGATGCCCTCGCCGTAATCCTCGCGGCAGCAAGGTGGTTCGCTGCACGGGACCTCGAAACGAGCCGTGGCTGAGGCCGTCATTGCCAATCCGGTGGGATTGCCTTGACGGCGCGGTCTCATCTCGCCGGCGGCAATTATCACCAGCGGACGTCATCGGACACTCTCCCGGATCGAAGGAAATGCTCGCGGGTCTACCCGCACGGACGACCCGCTCCTGCTAAGCGGGAGTCTAAACACATGCTCGGGCTCGGGCAAACGAGGCGGATTTCGGAGGTCGGGGCTGGTGGCGGGCGAAATTCACGGTGCACATCATCGACTTTCGGGTGCAGATTCCCAAGACCCGACGCAGCGTGGAGCGCGTCGACCTCATGCTGCGATATAGTGACGTGTTCGACTTGGAGCAGGTGTCCTATAGGGAGCAAGAGCTCTTACGCTCGCTCCGGGAGGCGGGCATCGCCATGGCTGTGATTCAGGCGGAATGGGACAGCGGTGACTACCGCGCGCTCAACGACCGCGTCGCCGAGCCGGTCAGACGGCATCCGCATTTCGTCGGCTTCGGCGCCGTGGATCTCTCAGATGGCTACGCCGCCGCCCAGGAGGTGCGGCGCTGTGTCGAGGAACTCGGCCTCGTCGGCATCAACGTGCAACCGTTCGCCAGCGGGATCCATGCCGATTCCGCCGCCTGCTACCCCGTCTACACCCGCTGTCGCGACTATGACATCCCGATCGCCGTTCACACCGGCATCAACTACTCATCAGCCAAGTCGCTTGAGTTCGGCCGGCCGATCCATCTCGACCGGGTGGCTTGCGACTTCCCTGGTATCGAAATTGTCATGAACCATGGTGGCTGGCCTTGGGTGCCGGAAGCGGTGGCGATTGCCCGCAAGCATGTCGGCATCTACCTCGAGATTGGCGGCGTCTCGCCAAAGTACATCGGACGCGAGCGTACCGGATGGGAGGTGTTCCTGCAGCTCGCGAACACGTTGTTGCGCGATCAGATCCTGTTCGCAACTGATTCCATGCTACCGTTCGCGCGCGCGGTCGAGGAGGCGAAGGAGCTGCCGATGAAGCCCGAGACGATCGGAAAGCTGATGGGCGCAAACGCACGCCGCCTCCTAGGGCGCTAGGGCCGCTGGCGCCGCAAAGACGGGGCGCGCCGGCCGAAGCCAGCGCGGGGATGCGAAGGGCGGGCGGCTGCCGCCGGCGCCCTTGCGGACCCTCCAGCGGCTGTCGGCGTGCGCGGGTCAGTGATATTCGCTTGGCACATCGGTTGCTGCGTGGTCAGATTTGTATGTCCAGGATCATCGGACTAGCATGACGCATTGGCGCCGGCCTTATTCGCCGGCGCTGCATAACAGAAAACAAAGGGAGAGGGACGACATGAAGAGCTTTTGGACGCTGCTAGCGGCGACATGGGTCGTGGTGGGCGCGGTCTTTGCCGGTAGTACCAACCTCGCCGTGGCACAGGACGCGTTCAAATGGCGAATGCAGAGCAACCTTTCGACCGGCGAGCCCGGCTACGAGTCGGTGCGCACCATGTTCGTGGAGGCGCTGCGCGAGATGAGCGGCGGCCGCATGAACATCAGCTTCCACCCGGTCGGCGCGTTGTTCCCGATCGCCGACGGTTTGGAGGCGGTCGGCGCCGGCGTGGTCGAGATCGGCATGATGACCGGCGGCTACTTCTCGGGCAAGATGGGGCCGATCGCGACGCTAGAATCCAGCGTGCCGGGCGCCGAGCGCGACCCGATCGAACGCTACAACTTCTTCTACAAGAAGGGCTTCATCGACATCGCGCGCGAGGCCTATGCGCCGTATAAGGTGTATTACCTGGCGCCGCACATCTCGCCGCCCTGGGATATCATCTCGCGGAAACCGCTGCGCTCGAAGGCGGATTTCAAAGGGTTGAAGATCCGCACCTTCGGCATCGAGGCGGAGTGGTACGAGGCGATGGGAGCTTCCGCGGTCTTCCTCGGCGGCGGCGAAGTCTATACCGCGCTGGCAACCGGCGTGGTCGATGCCGTGCGCTGGGGCAGCCCCTCGGTGCAGATGAAACTTGGGCTGCATGAGGTCGGCCGCTACTACTTGCGGAACTCGCCGCTGCCGGCGCCGAACAATCACATCGTCGTCAATCAGCAGGCCTGGAACTCGCTGCCCGACGACATCAAAGCGATGATGGACAAGGCGGCACGGCTCGCCTCGCTCGACTACATCGCCCGTGGCAACATGGACGACACGCGGGCGATCGCCGAGATGCAGGAAAAACACGGCATTGAGTTCGTCGAGATCCCGGCGAAGGAGTGGCTCGAAATGGAGCAGATCGCCCGCGACATCTGGGCGAAGTACGCCGAGCACGATAAGTTGTCCGCGCGCGCCGTGAAGCTGCTGCAGGAATATCTCACGGAGCTCGGGCGCTAGTCGCGGTCCGTATCCGGGCCGGTTCGTGGGGGGCTGCGCGAAGTTCGTGCGCTTCCGCCCGGCACGGTCCGGCGGCGGGTGAGAGCTGTGCTCGATCGTCTCCTGGCGTTCATCGACGCCGTCATCGCCGGTATCGGCCGGGTGGTGTCGCTGGCGATCTTCGTGATGATCGCCGCGATCAGTTTCGAGGTGGTCGCGCGCTACTTTTTCAACGCCCCGACGCCCTGGGTACAGGATGTGAGCGGCTGGCTGCAGGTGGCCTACGTCTTCCTCGGCGGCGCCTTTGCGCTGCAGACCGGCCACTTCGTGCGCGTCGACGTGCTATATGCACGGTTGCCGGCCCGGGTCCAGGCGCTGATCGACCTCGTGCTCGCGACCGCGCTGTTCGCCTGTTTCGCCACCGTGATCATCTGGAAGGGGACCGAGCTTGCCTATCAGTCGGTCCGCATGGGCGAGATTTCCGCCACTGGCGGCTGGCGCGGCCCAATCTACCCGGCCAAGATCATAATTCCGATTGGTATGGCGCTGGTCGCGCTGGCCTGGCTCACGCACGCTTTACGCCAGGTCCGGATCCTGCTGCGTCCGGACGCCGAGCGATGAATCCGGTCAATTTCACGATTCTGTTCTTCGGGTCGATGTTCCTGTGCCTGGCGCTGGGCATACCTATCGCCATCGCGCTTGGCGGCTTGAGCGTAATCTTCGTGTTCTTCTTTTGGGGACCGAGCGCGCTGGCGATGCTGCCGCTGAACTCGTTCGGCATCACCTCCGGATTCGAGTTCCTGGCGATCCCGCTGTTCATCTTCATGGCGAATATGCTGGAGCGCTCCGGCATTGCCGAAGACCTCTATGCTACGATGTACAGGTTCTTCGGCACGCTGCACGGCGGGCTGGCGGCCGGCACCGTTGGCATCTGCACGCTCTTTGCGGCGATGGCCGGGGTCAGCGGCGCGGCCACGGTGTCGATGGGCATCCTGGCGCTGCCGGCCATGTTGTCGCGCGGTTATTCCAAGAGCATCGCGATCGGCAGCATCGCCGCCGGCGGGTCGCTCGGCATCCTGATCCCGCCCAGCGTGACGATGATCGTCTACGGCCTGATTGCCAACACTTCGATCGGCCGGCTCTACGCTGGCGGTCTGATGCCGGGCTTGCTGCTGGCCACGCTGTTCGTCATCTACATCCTGGTGCGCAGCCGTCTGCAGCCGCATCTCGCCCCGGCATTGCCGGCGGAAGAACGGTTCTCCTGGCGCAAGCGGATCCGCTCGCTGACTGGGCTGATCTTCCCGGTGCTGCTGGTCGTCGCCGTGCTGGGGTCGATCCTGTCCGGCTTCACCAGCGTCTCCGAGGCCGCGGCGATCGGGGCGCTGGGCAGCATCGTCGCGGCGCTCTTCAAGCGTGGCTTCTACTGGCCAATCTACCGCGAGGCGGCGGACCGGACCCTGCTGCTCTCGTGCCTAATCTTCTGGATCATCATCGGAGCCAGCGCCTTCTCGACACTCTATACCGCGATGGGCGCCTCCAGCCTGATCCGGGAACTGGTGCTGGGGCTCGAGGTCAGCCGCTACGTCATCCTGGTGATGATGATGCTCCTGCTAATCCTGCTCGGCATGGTGATCGACACCGTCGGCATCATCATGATCACCGTGCCGGTGTTCGTGCCGATCATCGTCGCGCTCGGCTTCGATCCGGTCTGGTTCGGCGTACTCTTCATCATCAATATGGAGATCGGCTTCCTGACACCTCCGTTCGGCTACAACCTCTTCTACCTCCGCGGCGTGGCGCCGCCCGGCGTCACAATGCTCGACATCTACCACTCGATCGTCCCCTTCGTCCTGCTCATGATTATTGGACTAGGCATCTGCATCGCGTTCCCCGATATCATCCTGGTGTTGCCCAATGCCCTGTTCTGACTGGATCGGCGAGCTACGCCTACTTGTAACCATCACATCGTTAGTCCGAGAGGCGCTGCATGGGCCAAGTCGACTGGGGCGGATTGAAGTAGGGTTGCCGGCCGGTGATCTGGACCACCGACTGCAGCTTGTCCGGATGCCCGCAGGCCAAGCGCCAGATAATGGTGGTGGATAGTGACTGAGAGAATTCAAGAAAGGACGGCAATGGGTGTGTGGCAGGCAGGGATCGATGTTGGCGGTACCAATACCGATCTGTTGCTGCTGAACTCCGGATCTGGGATCTTTCGCGTCGCCAAGCTGCCGTCGACGCCGGAAGACCAGTCCCGCGGCGTGATGGAAACGCTTGCCGCCGGCGGCATACCGCTCGGCGAGCTAGAGGCGGTGGTGCACGGCACCACCATCGCCACCAATGCGGTACTGGAACGCAAAGGCGCGCGTTGCGGCCTGATCACTACCCGCGGCTTCCGGGACGTGCTCGAGCTGGGGCGGCGCACCCGTCCCCGCAACTACGGCATGATCGGCCAGTTCGAGGCGCTGATCGACCGCGAACTTCGCATTGAGGTGAGCGAGCGGATGGACGCGCGCGGACACGTCATGGTGCCCCTCGACGAGGCCGAGGTGCATGCGGCGATGGCTAAGCTTACGGCGCTCGGGGCCGAGGCCGTGGTCATCCACTTTCTCCACAGCTACGCCAATCCGGCGCACGAGCATCGGGCGGCCGAAATCGCGCGCCGGGTCTGGCCGAACGAATACATCACGGCCAGTAGCGACATCCTCCAGGAGGTTCGCGAGTTCGAGCGGGGCAGCACCGCTGCGGTGAATGCCTTCGTGCAGCCCGTGCTGTCGCGCTATCTCGAGCGGCTGAGCGGTCGTTTGGCCGAGGGCGGCTTCCCGCACGGCTTGCTGGTGATGCAGGGAAACGGTGGCACGATGTCGGCGCCGGTGGCCACGCGCCAACCGGTACAGACGGTAATGTCGGGCCCGGCGGCCGGCGCCATGGCGGCGGCGCACATCGGCCGACAGGCCGGTTTCGCGAACCTGATTGCCTGCGACATGGGCGGTACGAGTTTCGACGTGAGCCTGATTCGAGACAGTCAGCCGGCGCTTTCGGCCGAAAAAGACCTGACCTATGGGGTGCCGGTGCGCGTGCCGATGGTCGACATCCACACCATCGGCGCCGGCGGTGGCTCCATAGCCCACGTCGATGCCGCCGGAATTCTACGTGTCGGTCCGGAGAGCGCCGGCGCCGTGCCGGGCCCTGTCTGTTACGGCCTCGGAGGCGTGCGGCCTACAGTTACCGACGCCAACGTCGTGCTGGGCCGGGCCGATCCTTCGGGTTTTTCGGGTGTCGGATCGTCGGTGGCCACCGAGGCGGTGCGACGCGCACTCGACGAACATGTCGGTCGGCCGCTTGGGCTCGATACTGTCGAGGCGGCCGCCGCCATCCTCGCTGTTGCCGGCAATCAGCTCGCCTCCGCCATTCGCCTCGTCTCTATTGAGAAGGGCAACGATCCGCGGGACTTCGCCCTCTTCGCTTTCGGTGGCGCGGGTCCTCTGCACGCTGTCACCCTGGCCCGCGAGCTTGGGGTTCCGCGCGTGCTCGTGCCGCGGTTTCCAGGCATCACCTCCGCCTTGGGATGCGTGCTTGCGGATCTACGGCACGACTTCGTCTCGACTGTTTGGCGGCCGCTTGCGGAAGTGGACCCAGCGGAGGCCGACGCCACTCTGGCGCGGCACGCCCAGGACGGCCGGGAGCTGATCCGAGAAGAGCGCGTGCCCGTGGAGGAGGTGCTGGTGGCGCACGAAGCCGATCTGCTCTACCGCGGGCAATCGCACGTCTTCCGCGTCCCGATCAGCAGTCCCGGCCTTTCGGCAGAAGCTGTGGCCCGGACCTTGGCGGAACGCTACAAGGAGCGCTTTGAGATCGAGCTCGCCGACATGAAGCCTGTCCTGGCAAGTCTGCGGACAACGGTCGTCGGGCGGCGTCCCGATCTCGACTTGACACTGTTCGGACAGGCGCCGGAGCCTGCCCCCAGCGCTGTGCCGCCACGGCACCGCCAAGTGTATTTCAGCGGCCAGTTCCTGGAGACGCCAATTGTCGACCGTGACTCATTGGAGCCCGAAGCGATACTTGACGGCCCAGCAATCGTACAGCAGTCCGACACTACCATCGTCATCGATCCTGGCGCCCGCGCGCGCCTCGATCGCCTCGGCAATCTCGTGATCGAGGCCGGGCGCGCGGTGTAGGCTAGTGTAGGAGCAAAGGAGTGCCACCATGAGTCTTGATCCCGTCACTCTGGCCGTGATCGAGAACGGTCTGAAGCAGGTCTGCAGCGAGATGGATCTCGTGCACCAGAAGACCTCGTTCTCGCCGGTCATCTCCGAGGCCTACGACCGCTCAAACGGCATCTATCACCGCGGTACCGGAGAAATGATCGCGCAGGGTGAGCTCGGGCTGCCGATTTTCCTGGGTGTCATGCAGTTCGCGACGCAAGCGGTAATGCAGCGCCGGCAAGACCTAGAACCCGGCGACGTCGTCATCCAGAACGATCCCTACCTCGGTGGCACGCATTTGATGGATGTGAAGATGGTGACACCGTTCTATTACGGTGGGCGACTGTGGTGCTATCTGTCGAACACCGGGCACTGGCCGGACACGGGCGGCATGGTGCCGGGCGGATTCAATTCGACCGCCACCGAAATTCAGCAGGAAGGGCTGCGGCTGCCGCCTGTAAAGCTGATGCAGCGAGGCAAGCTGTGCCAGGACGTAGTCGACATCATCCTGTCCAACATCCGCGTGCCGGACGAGCGGATCGGCGACATTCGTGCACAGATCGGCGCGCTTAAGACGGGCGAAAAGCGGCTGACGGCGCTGCTCGATCGCTATGGTGACAACACCGTGGAAATAGCGATCGCCGAGCTGGCGGATCGCTCCGAAAAGCAGATGCGCGCCTGCATCGCGGCGATCCCTGATGGTACCTACAGCTTTACGGCCTATGTCGACAGCGACGGCGTAGTGAACGAGCCGCTGGCCGTGGCACTCGACATGAAGGTCGACGGCACTGATCTCTACTTCGACTTCTCGCGCTCCAGCCCGCCGTGTCGGGGACCACTCAATTCCGTCTGGGCGACGACGCAGTCCTCGGTATACGTGGCGATGAAGCACATCTTTCCCGATGTGCCAATCAATGCCGGCTGCTTCCGCCCGCTGCACATAGATGCGCCTAAGGGCACCTTCCTCTATGCCGAATACCCCAGGCCGGTGGCGGGCTGCGCCGCAGAGGTTGCCCAGCGCATCATGGAAGCCGTGTTCGGCGCCATGGGCCAAGCGATGCCGGAGCACATGTTCGCCTGCCCCGCCGGCACCAGTGGGAACTTTGCCTTGGGCGGCTATGATCCAGAGGAACACGGCAACTATATCATGTACTTCTTTTCCGGCGGCGGCTATGGCGGCTGGTGGGAGGCAGATGGGCTGACCAACGGCTGCTCGTCCGTCGGCATCTCGAAGACGCAGCCCATCGAGATCCTGGAGCAGCACTATCCCCTCGTATTCGACGAGTATGCACTGCGCGAGGGCTCCGGCGGTGCCGGTCGGCATCGCGGCGGGTTCGGTGTCGACTATCGCGTGCGCCTGTTGCGTGGTGAGGCGAAGGCCTCGTTCCTGATGGACCACGGGCGGCTCGGGCCGCCCGGCCTGATCGGCGGCCAGCCCGGCGCGGTAAACGAGATCGCCGTCTCACAAAGCGGCCACGTGGTTCGGCCCGAGCACCTGTCGAAAGGCGAAGGCTATGTCCTGAATCCAGGCGACTGGGTGCTCGTGCGCACGCCTGGGGGCGGGGGCTATGGCAAGCCCGACGAGCGGGATCAGGCGGCGGTCGATCACGACGTCCGTTGCGGCTATTACCCCGACCATCATACGGCACGCTTCGGCGGCGGCTGACGTGCCGGTACGCAACGGCAGCCAAATCCGCTCCAGAGTCACAGAATGAATCGAACGGGCTGCGGTTGTGGAAGGGATTTGGGAAAGTGAGGGGGATCATCCCGCACCCTTCCAGCGCTCCAGCTGGAACGGCTCCTCTTGGAAGATCGTCGCTAGCATACCTTCCGAAGAGCTGTTGCAGTCGATCATCGTCGGCCAGGGGTAACGTCAAAAGGTTTGTGTCAGGGAGAAGAGGGTAGGGACTCCCTGGGTTTGGTTTTCGTGGGTGAAGACGGCGAAGAGGATGCGGTCCATCGAGGTTCGGTCCTGGAACACGCCCATCGGTCTGGTGCGCCGTCTGACCTCGCGGAAGCGGCGCTCGATGGCGTTGGTGGTGCGCACGCGCTTTCGCTCTTGCAGCGTCCTGTAGCGGAAGCAGGTCAAGAGCTCGTCGAGGTCGTTGCGCAAGCAGGCGACGGCCGGAGCGGGTGATCGAGATCTTGACGCTCTACATGCGCAAGCTCAGCGTCAAGAACTTCATCGTGCAGATGCGCATCGGCGGCCTGCCGCACGAGAAGGTGCTGCGTTCGATGAAGCTCTTTGCCAGCGAGGTAATGCCGGCCCTGCGCCAGGAGGCGGCAGGTCTTGCGGCGGCCGAGTAGCGCGACCAGCGGCGGAGGTGCTGGCGTGGCCGGCGGCAGCGCTGGCAGGCCGGCAATCGCTACCGGGATCAGCGACCACCCCTGGAGCGTCCATGTCGGTTTTGTCCGGATCTGCGGACGTCCCGGCAGAATGGCCCGAACTCGTGAGATACGGTGTCGTGGCGCAAACGCTTGTACCCCTCTCCCGGTGCCGTCATTCCGGTCGCAGCAAGGCCGAGCGCCGGAATCCGGCTGGCATGCTCCGGGCCCCGCCCCTTCCTGCGCATGGCGGCAAGGGGACGGAATGTCAGGGTCGGTTTGCTGGAAAGGACATGGGTCGTGGCGAAAATTGAAAGCCTCCACGGAACGACGCCAGCCGATATCTTCCATAGCGGACTGGAGAACCTGAACAAGATCGAGGCCGTCGCCGCGGCGGTTCTGTGGAAGAACGGCAGCGTGACGGCCGGCTGGCCGAACACGGATGCCTCGATGATAGCCCTGATGCTTCTCGTGCTGGACGAAGAGCGGCGCAAGAGGCACCTTCGCAGTTAACTTACCGCCGAGTCCGGTGCACAACGGCGTGGTCTCCGTGAACACAACCCGGATGCCCCTTTCCCACTCATGCCTGGAGTCAGATTGGCGCGGCGAAGTTTCGCTCCGCGCCGCACGCATAGGCGCGTGCTGAATCTTCCACAATTCTTCGAACCGGAGGCGGGTCAACCGAAGACCTTGCCGTGGCAAAGCTGGAGCGGGCGCCGGATCTCGGTCAATTTGCTCAAAATCACGCGGCGGGCGGGGTGAACGTGGTTGCCGAGGCGAAGCATGGCCGGACGCACGAGCCGGGCGAGCGGGCCTTCGTCGCTATAGAGGCCGACGATGGCGTTGGTGCCGAGGTAGAGGGGGCGGGCGATGCGGTGATGGGCTCGGTGATAGCGCGCCAGTACCGCCGGCGCGGCGATGTCCCGGCCCCGGGCGTGGGCATGTGCAATCTCGCTAGCGAGGCGATGGGCGCCCTGAAGGCCGAGGTTGTAGCCGTGTGCCGTCACCGGGTGCATGCCTACGGCGGCATCGCCGACGAGCGCCGCGCGGGGGCCATGGAAGCGGTCGGCGTAGACGGCGACGAGCGGATAGGGATAACGCGCGCCGACGAGCCGCATCGCCCCGAGACGGCTCTGGAAGCGGCGTTCGACGCCGCGGGCGAAGGCCGCGGCAGGCATGGCGAGCACGCCTTCCGCCTCGGCAGCGGGCAGGGTGATGACGATCGAGGCGTGGTTGCCGGCGAGCGGCAGGACCGCGAGCGTGCGGTCATAGTGGAAGCATTCCCAGGCCACGTCCCCGTGTGGCCGTTCGTGTTCCATCCGGCAGACGATGCAGACCCGACCGAAGTCGCGGGCCCGGGCCAGAATGCCCAGCCGGCGGCGGGTCTCGGAGAAACGGCCGTCGGCGGCCACGACCAGGCGTGCTTCCAGCTGCCGCCCGTCGGCGAGGCCGATCCGCGCGCGCTCGGGCTCGACGGCGACGGCGCAAACCTCCGCCTCGGTCACGACCTCGACGCCGCTCACATCCGCGAGCGCTTCCCAGCTCGCCCGCCGGATCAAGTGGTTAGCGACTATGTAGCCCAGCACCGGTTTGGCGGTCTCGGCCTGGTCGAAGGCCAGGACGTAGGCCGAGCACCTGTCCATCACCCTAGCCTGGCGGATTACCGACAGCTCGTCGGCCGGGAGCCGGGGCCAGATCTCGAGTTCGCGCAAGATCTCCGCTAAGAGATGCGTCAGGGCGATGTCTCGACCGTCGACCGGCGGTGCCACGAGGACCTTGGCAGGAAGCTTCTCGACGACGGCGATCCGGAGGTCCGTCGGACCGAGGGCGCGGACGAAGCCAAGCCGGCGCCGACGACGACGATGTCGAACTTGTGGCTGCGTTTCCTTGCCATCTCCGGAGGCCTCCCTGCTGCTTCCGGGCCGGAGCCTAGATGAGAGCCGGCGGCCTGCCCTTGATCGCGGTCAGTCGAAGGGGCTCCGGCCCCGGCAGGCGACCGGCTCCTCGGCGAGCTGGCAAAGGCCAGTGCGTTCCAGCATCAGCTCGAGCTCCTCGCCTGCGGCCGCTGGGACCTCGGCCTCGTCCACGCTCTCGACCCGGCGGCCCCGCATCAACACCCGGCCATTGACGATCACTGTGCCGACGTCGGCGGCGTTGAAATGTGGCCTAACCGATAACGGCTCGAACCCTGATAGCTTCGACGCACAGTCCAACAGGCAAAACGTATCAACTGATTTGCGCCGCGGCAGCTTGTCGCGGATGCTTCGTCCAAACGAGCCGGAGAATTGATTTCGCGCAATGCAAATTTAATCCTGCTTTCTGGTATGTTTGATGCGCGGTTAGAGATCGATCGTAGCTGCGGTGGATCGGGCGGAGACCCCCGATGCAGGAGAAGGCACCGGCCCATCCCGAACAGGGGGCGTGGAATAACGCAAGCAAGCAGACGCTCGTAAACAGCGGAGCGTGGCTTGAGCTTTCCTCCGATCCGGCGATAGCGATCGAGGCCGATCTCAAGGTCACAGGCCTGAACACTGCGGCGGAAGACCTGCTCGGCTACACGTCCGAAGAGGTGGTCGGTCAGCGTTGTTTCGAAGTGCTCCAGGCCATGCTTCCGAGCGGTGCCCCGCTTTGTTCGCCGGATTGCGCGGGGGGAGCATGTTTTGCACAGCGACGACCCTTTTCGGCGTCGACCTGTCGGGCGCGCCGCCGTGACGGAAGGTGGGTGAACATTGCCCTGAGTTCCTTCGTCATACCGTCGCCTCTCCCTTGGTCGGCCCGCGGGACGCATCACGCAACGGCGATCATATTCTTGCGACCGCATGCCGAACTCGAGGACGAACGACCCGAGACATTGCGCATCTTCGCGCTCGGCCGGTTTGCGCTGGTGAGCGGCCGCCATGAATGCGCCTGGGAAAAGTGGACACGAAAACACGCGGTTACGGCCCTCAAGTATCTGGTGAGCCAGCTTGGGTCTCCGGTCCACCGCGAACAACTCATGGAGTGCCTGTGGCCAGAGGTCGACGAGACGCGCGGGCGTGCGAGACTCAAGGTCACGATGCACCTGCTTCGCTTGGAACTGGGTCGTGCCGGGGCACCAGCCGACGTGGTGCAGACCGTCCGTGATGGCTACCTGCTGCGGCGCGATGCGGTGTGGGTCGACGCTGAGGCTTTCGAGAGACTGGCCGGCAACGGCCGCAGGCTGCAGCGCCACGGCAAGGAGGAGGAAGCGCTAAGCCAATACTTGGAGGTGGGGGCTCTCTATCGAGGCGACTACTTCGAGGAAGACCGGTATGCCGACTGGTGCGCGGAAGAGCGCGAACGCTTGCGCGAGATTTATCTCGACGTGCTGGCCCGCATAGCCGAGATCTACGCGAGGCGAGGCAGCTACGCGGAGGCGGCGGACGTGTGCCGAGAGGCGCTGAGCCGTGAGCGCTGCCGCGAGATGTTTCATCGTGCCCTAATGACAGCGCTGTTCCATCTTGATCGTCCTGATGCGGCGCTTGCCCAATTCCAGCGTTGCCAACGAATCCTGCATGACGAACTCGGCGTTTCGCCCGGCGCGGAGACCCGGCGCCTTTACGAGCAGGCACTGGAAGCCGCGCGCCTGGGATGAGCACGCTCGGCCGGTCAGGCCGGAAGAGGATCGCCGCGCCTGTGTTGAACCCATCGATGGCGAGGGAGCGGGCGGCTGGCAACACGGGCACGCGCTCCACCTCCAACGTCGGGCCCAAGACCGATCGGCGGCACGGCTCCTCCCTCGCCTCGGGCGGCCCCTTTTTCTCTTGTTACCCAGTTGTTACCGGCCCCTGTTAGATGAGCTCAATCCTACCGCCAGCGGTTCTCACGCTAGGTTTCGGGTCAGGCGACAAATCCAGGATGCATAACTGCTTTAAGAGCGAGGAGGCCTACGCAAGATGTACCTAACTGAGCAACAAGTGGCAGAGTTCGAGCAAAAAGGTTTCGTCGTAGTGAAGGGCGTCTTCGACAGGGCAACGATGGACACTGTCTCCACCTGGCTGGATGAGTTGCGAGACAAGAATCCCGGCGCGGGCCGGGAGGCGAAATACTACGAGAAAAGCACGATCACCAGCGAGAACATCCTCGTGCGTATCGAGTACGTTCTCGGCGACCACAACCCTGAAATCACCACGCTTCTCTTGTCACCAGCGACTATTGAATGTCTGACCCAGCTGTTCGGCGAGCCGCCGGTCCTCTTCAAGGAGAAGATCAACTACAAGCTGCCCGGCTGCCGGCCGGACAAGCTGCATCAGGACCAGGCCGCCGGCTGGAACGCGTATGGCGACTACTACATTACCATGGGCATCGCCGTGGACGAGAACAGGAAGGAAAACGCCGCGCTCAGCTTCCTGAAGTCAGGCAATTACCAGAAACGGCTGATGTCGGAAGAGTGGCATCCGCTATCCGAGGCTGACCCGCCCTATCAGCCCGAGGACGAGTACGTACCGCTCGAAGCCGACCCCGGCGATGTCATATTCTTTGATTCCTATGTGCCGCACGGATCACCCGCCAACACAAGCGATCGCAGCAGACGAAACATTTTTCTGACTTTCAACAGGCGCTCTGCAGGCGACATGCGGGCACGGTATTACTTGGACAAGTGGGCGGCCTACCCCCCGAACGACGCCGAGCATCCGCTTGCGCCGGACTCCTATCGAGTCTGACCGTGCCGATTCGCAACTTGTATGTCCGACCTCGTTGTGCCGACCGGGCATGCATCGGCGCGTTCACGGTAGCTCCATGGCTGCCGATACCTCGCTAAGCCAGCCACGCCGAAGGGCCCGCACACTACAATGAAGCGCGAGACGATCCGCTTGACCCAGCTCTCCCACGGCGGGGGATGCGGGTGCAAGATTGCCCCGGCCGTTCTCGACAAGCTGATCGGGAAGCTCCCGCGTCGGCACACGGAGCCCGCGTTGTTGGTGGGCATGGAGACGCACGACGACGCGGCCGTCTATCGGCTGAATGGCCGTCAAGCAGTGGTCGCCACCACTGACTTTTTCATGCCCATTGTTGACGATCCTTTCGATTTCGGCCGCATCGCCGCGGCGAATGCGCTATCAGACATATACGCTATGGGCGGGCGGCCCTTGTTCGCGCTGGCCATCGTCGGCATGCCGGTGGGCAGGCTCGCAGTGGGTACCATTCGCGCCGTTCTAGCCGGCGGCGCGGCGGCCTGCGAAGCCGCCGGCATCGCCGTCGCGGGTGGCCATTCCATCGATGCGCCCGAACCCATCTATGGGCTTGCGGCCATCGGCTGCATCGACCCCGCACACGTGAAGCGGAATGATGAGGCCGAGGAGGGCGACGTCCTTATCCTCGGTAAGCCCCTGGGCGTGGGAATTCTCAGCGCGGCTCTGAAGAGTGGTGACCTCAACGCCGAAGGCTATGCTCAACTACTCGCGGTGACCATTCAGCTTAATCGCATCGGCACGGAGTTGGCCGAAATCGACGGCGTCCACGCCATGACCGACGTGACCGGCTTCGGACTGTTGGGGCATCTCCTTGAGTTATGTCGTGGGTCGGGCCTGGTTGCGGCGCTGGACGTGGATCGCGTGCCCGTGCTGCCTGCCGCGCGGCTGCTCGCCGTGGGCGGTCTTAAAACCGGCGCGGCCATCCGCAATTGGCAAGGGTACGGCCACCAAGTCACGCTCTCCGCCAGTCTGACGCAGTGGCAGCGAAATGTGCTGTGCGACCCGCAGACGAATGGCGGCTTGCTCGTCTCGTGCGCTCCGGACGAGGCGGCGCGCGTAGTCCGGCTGTTCCGGGACCGAGGATACGGCGCGGCCGATGTCATCGGCTCGATGCGGGCGGCGGCCGACGCGGACGTTGCCGCGAGCTGTTGCATCGTGCCCTGATGGCGCTCCTTCCGGACATTAATTGTGCGGATACGGCGCTTGCCCAATTGCATCCATGCCGGCGCATCCTGAACCACGAGATTGACATTCGGCACGGCTCGGAGACCGGGCGCTCTTCTTGAACGGGCGCTAGATTCCACGCGCCTGGGGCGGGCACGCTTGGCCGGTCAGCCCGGAAGAGGATCGCATCGGAGAGCCTAGCGCCCAGCCCCGTTGTCTAGGGCTGCGCCGCCGCCTGTGCTTACCACCGATCGCAGCGAGATGCCCTCTTGGCCTACGGCGATATCTTTTCGTCCTGTTACTGGCTTGTTACCGGCCCCTGCTAGAAATCTCGATGCCTCCCGCCGGCGGGTGCCATGCGAGGAATTAGTGGGATGGCCGGAGAGCCTTCCTCATGTTCGTTTGTAGCACGCCTTTGGCTGGAGTACGGCCATGACGGAAAGCCTCGTTGGCGCGGGCACATCAAGCACGTTCAGGGAGACGAGGAAGGTTATGTTCAGGATTTCGGCCAGATGAGCGAGTTCCTCGAACGCATAAGCGGCGTTCCTGGGCCGCGGGGGGAAAGCGGGCTCAACGTCAGTGCCCCGTCCGAATCCGGCCTCGATATCGGTGGCAAACGCAAGCAATGAGGGAAGCCATGGTCATGGCGCCCGTGCATGGACTCGCCGCCCAACGCCTCTCCGTCGTAGTGGCTGTCGCCACCGCCCTGACACCCGGTGCCGTTGCCGCGCAAGGGGCGCCGCCAACGTCCGAGTATGCGATCCCGGCATTAATTGATAGTCGTTTAACGGTCTGGGTGGCTGCTCAACTGCACCTCGACTTCGCCGCCTTCGTGTTGGCGGTGCCGATGTTCGCTCTGGTAATCGAGTTCTTCGGCTGGCGCATGGGAAAACGCGATGCGCCGGCGGCGGGGCGTTACGACTGGCTGGCCCACGAGATGGCCCGTTTGCTTCCGGCGGCATACTCTTTGACCGCCATTACGGGAGCGCTTCTCGGGTTTATTCTGTTCAGTGCCTACCCGCGCTTCATGGGTTATCTCACGGATACGTTCGGGCCGACGTTCGCGGTTTATCCCCTGTTTTTCGTCGCCGAAACGCTGTGCCTTTATTTCTGGTACTACACCTGGGACCGGCTGCAGGGCGAGCGCAAATGGGCGCACCTGGTCTTGGGCCTGCTCCTCAACATCTTCGGCACCATCGTCATGTTCATCGCCGACGCCTGGGCGACGTTCATGATGACGCCGACGGGGGTGGACCAGCAGGGTGCGTTGGTCAGTCTCTACGACGCGGTGTGGAATCCGGGATGGATGCCGCTTAACATCCATCGCCTGATCGCCAATATCACCTTCGGCGCGCTGCTGTGCGCGGCTTACGCTGCCTACCGCTTCCTGAGCGCGCGTACAGAGAACGAGAGGGCTCTCTATGACTGGATGGGGTACACCGGCAACCTGATCGCCCTGTTCACCATGCTCTTCCTCCCCTTTGCGGGGTATTACTTCGGATTCGAGCTCTTCGCCTTTTCGGCCACCTATGGCGTCACGCTGATGGGTGGCGTGCTCTCGTGGCTCTTCATCATCCAGGCCATCGTCATCGCCATCCTGTTCATTGGCGCGGCCTATTATGCCTGGCTCGGGCTCCTGCGCATCCCAGGATCCGAATCGCAGCGCCGCTGGATACCGGCCTTCAACGTCATCCTCGTTCTCGGGTTCATGGTCTGGGCGACGCCGCACACCATGGCCGCCTCGATCGAGGAATCGACGGGGCAGTTCCACCCTCTCCTCGGTGCACTCGGCCTGATGGCGCCGAAAATGATCGCGGTGACGCTTGTCCTTGTCGTGCTCTACGTGAGCTATCTGCTTTATCGACGGGCCGGCAAGGTGTTGACAGTTCCCTGGGCGCGGACGGGCACCATCGTGGAATGGGGTTTGGTCGGCTTGACTGCCTTCGCCATTACGGCGCTTGGGATTTACGGCTACTTCGCGCCGGCCGACGTGCGGATCGCCACTTCGATCTGGCAGATCATCGTGCTCATCGTCGGCATTGTCGTCACTTTCGTTCTGGACCTGTTCCTGCTCCGCGGATCGCGGACGGTCGCCGAGGTGCGCTGGGGCAGCATGCCGCGGCGCGGCCAATACGTTCTCATCATGCTGGCCTTCGTGATCGTCTGGCTGATGGGACTGATGGGTTACGCGCGGAGCGGCGCGCGCCTCAACTGGCACGTCTTCGGCATCGTGCAGGACACGTCGGCGGGCGCCGGCCTGCCCACGCTCGGGGAGGCGGCGATCATGGTCACGCTGATCACCGTCGTTTTCTTCGCTTTGCTCGGAATCGCTTTCGCGATCTCGGCGTTGGCTGAGAAAGGTCCCGCCCCATCTCTCGCCGTGGCCAGCAATGAGGCTGTCGCGGCATCGGGAGGGGCCCGGACATGACGCGAGCGACTTCCTACGTCGTGGCGACGTTACCGGCGCTGGTCGTCCTGGGTTTCTTCGTCTGGTTCGCCAACTGGATCCCACAGACCCGCTGGGAGCCGCCCAAGGCGAGGCAGATCACGAAGATAATGTCGCCTTCCGAGCTGGCGGGGCTCGGCAAGGTCATTGTTCGCGAGCGGGGCTGCCTCGCCTGCCACACGATCGAGCCAGGTACGGGCATCAAGGGCCAAGGGCGAGGTCCCAACCTCGCCAACATCGCGGCGCGGCGGGCCCAAGGAGTCACGGGCGGTCCGGACAACCTGGTCGAGTACCTGATTCAGGCCCTCTATGAGCCTGGGGCGTATCTGGTCGAAAGCTACGCCAATATCATGCCCTCTTCCGTCCAGGCTCCGGCCAAACTCACGTACGAGGAAGTAACGGCCAGCGTTGCCTATCTCCAGTCCCTGGGCGGCAAGCCGACCGTGCGCGTAGGCGATTTGCCGCGACCGCCGGCCGAAGCAGAAATAGCGAGAGCGAGCCAGGAGGAAGCGGCAACGGATGTGACCGCTCCCGAGGAGATCCTCGCGAAGTTCGATTGTCTCGCCTGCCACAGCATGAACCCAGGCGAAGTGCTCGTCGGGCCGCCATTCGAAGCAGCGCTTCTGAAAAAGGCGGCCGCTGCGCGCGGCGTGAGCCCAGAGGCCTACGTCACCGAATCGATCGTCGAGCCCAGGGCCGTCGAAGCGGATGATTTTCCCAAGGAGACGATGCCCGACGATTACGGGAAACGTCTGACCGCGGAGCAAATTTACGTGCTAACGCGCTATCTGCTCGAGCCGGAGAGAAAGAAATGAACGCCGACACGCAAAGCCGAAATCGGTTCTCCGTGCCGCTTCCCGTCGGCGCCCTGCTGGTCATTATTGCCGTTTTTGCCGTTCTGAAACTGGTGCGACCGGTCATCCCCCAAAGCGTCATCCTTTTGTACATGGGTTTCGTCGTCCTCGGGGTGGTCATACACGTCACGCTTGACGACGATCGCATAGGGCGGTTCTGGAGCTTTTTCGTTCGCGCGGCAGGAGAGAGTTCGGTTCCGCGCATCCAACGTTGGGTGGTCCTCGCGGTACTGCCCGTGGTCGCCGGATGGTGGACCTATGACGCCCTGCGGCCGCAGTACACGCCGCCGGTCGAGATCTTCCAACGGCACCCGACCGTCGGAGAGGAAGTCCTAGGTCGGATCCAAGTGCCTGAGTGGGTCGCGGATCCGGCGAAGTGGCGCGCCGCAGATATCGCCGAAGGCAAGAAACTCTACCAAGCGAACTGCGCCGTCTGCCATGGCGAGAATCTCGATGGCAATGGCCCTGCCGCCGCCGGCTTCCGCTATCCGATCCGGCCGGCAAACTTCCGCGACGTGGGCACGATCGCGCAACTGACGATGCGTTACGTGTATTGGCGTATGACGACGGGCGGCATTCAGAATCAATTCAACAGCGCGATGCCGCGCTGGGTCGCCTCCGAGGACAACCCCGAGGTCTCCACCGTCCACACTTACGACCTCACGCCCGAAGAGGGCTGGAAGGTGATCATGTACCTCTATCGGGAAACGGGATACGAGCCGCGCAAGGAATAGGATCGGAATCGGTCCGAGGATGAAACGATGACGAAGCGGGAAATCAGCCGGAGGCAACTGTTGGCCGGAACGGCGGGGGTCGCCGGCGCTGCCGCCGGCGCGCAAGCGTTGCGCAGCCTCGCGGCGGAGCCCAACTTCGAAGGCCGCGCTCTCGCCCCGGTCGCGCAAATCGAAAATCCCCTCGAGTATTATCCAGATCGCGACTGGGAGGAAGTCTACCGCAACCAGTACGCTTATGACCGCACATTCACCTTCATCTGTGCGCCAAACGATACTCATATGTGCCGCGTACGGGCCTTCGTGCGCAATGGCGTCGTGATCCGCCTGGAACAGAACTACGACTACCAGAGGTACTCGGATCTTTACGGCAACAAGGCGACGTATGCCTGGAATCCGCGTATGTGCCTTAAGGGATATACGATGCACCGGCGCGTATACGGCCCCTATCGGGCCAAGGGTCCCATGATCCGAAAGGGCTGGAAGCAGTGGGCGGACGACGGCTTCCCCGCTCTTTCGGACGATCCCGCGCTGCGCACGAGATACAAGTTCGATTCGCGGGGGACTGACACGTTCGTCCGCGCATCGTGGGACGAGGCGGCGGCATACACCGCTAAGGGGCTGATGGCGATCGCGCGTACCTACAGCGGCGAAGACGGAAGACGCCGGCTCATCGAGAAGGATGGCTATCCCGAGGAAATGCTCGAGCATTGGGAGGACGCAGGCACAAGGACGATCAAGCTCGGGAGTTCGCTGCCCATCCACGGCGTTATCGGCAAGTTTGGTCTCTTCCGAATGGCCAATCTTCTGGGACTTTTGGACGCGCACGTCCGGGGTGTGGGGCCCGAGGAGGCGAAAGGTGCACGCGAGTGGTCGGAATACACTTGGCGGGGCGACCAGGCGCCGGGGCAGCCGTTCGTTCACGGTCTGCAAACGTCGGACATCGACCTCAACGACCTCCGCTTCACGAAATTCACGGTTCAGGTCGGGAAGAACCTGATCGAGAACAAGATGCCGGATGCTCATTGGCTGACGGAGCTGATGGAACGCGGTGCCCGCATTGCCGTGATCGCGCCGGAATACAACCCGGCGGCGACCAAAGCGGACTACTGGATCTCTGTGCGACCCGGGCTATCGGATACGGCCATCTTTCTTTACGCGGCCAAGACCCTCATGGACAAGGGCTGGTACGACGAGACGTTCGTCAAGCAGTTCACCGATTTCCCGCTGCTCGTGCGCACCGATACCCTCAAGCGGCTCAAACCCGAAGACATCATTCGCGGATACCGCAACAAGGACATCAGCCGCGGGCCCAGCTTCACGATCCATGGGATGACCGCTGAGCAACGCAGCCGCCTCGGCGATTTCGTCGTCTACGACCTCAAATCACGGGAGTTCCGGCCGATCAGCCGCGACGATGTGGGCCAGGAAATCGTGAACGCCGGCATCGATCCGGCGCTGCAGTGGCGGGGCCGCGTCACGCTCGTCAACGGAACCGAGGTCGAGGCGATGACGGTGTGGGAGATGTATCGGGAGCATCTTCGGGACTACGACCTCGATACCACGGCCGATATCTGCGGGGCGCCGAAAGAACTGATCGAGAGACTTGCCGAGGATTTCGGGCGTCGCTTCTGGGACCCCGACTTCGTCGGCAAGCCGCGCGAGGCCTACCCGGTGGCGATCCATTTCGGCGAGGGTATCAACCACTACTATCACGCGACGCTGCACAATCGCGCGACATTTCTGCCGCTGATGCTGATCGGCAGCGTCGGCTTCCCGGGTGCCGGCGCCTTCACCTGGGCGGGCAATTACAAGGGTGCGCTCCTGCAGGGCTCCGGCTGGTCGGGACCCGGCGTCGGTGGCGCCTGGGTCAAGGAAGACCCGTTCAACCAGGTGCTGGACGAGGACGGCACGATCGGGCCGGAGAACATCCGCGAGCTCCTTCACGGCGAGGAGATGAGCTATTGGGGCTTCGGCGACCGGCCCCTGATCGTCGACACGCCGGCAGAGGGACGCAAAAACTTCACGGGCCGAACCCACCTGCCATCGCCGACCAAGGCCATGTGGTATTGCAACGCCAACCTGATCAATCAGGCCAAGTGGGTCTATCACCTGCTCGTCAACGTCAATCCCAAGGTTGACCTTATCGTCGATCAGCAGGTCGAGTGGACGGGATCGGCGGAATACGCGGACATCGTGCTTCCGGCAAACACGTGGCTCGAGTTCGAGGATCTCGAGTGCGGTGCCTCCTGTTCGAACCCGTTCCTGCAGCTCTGGGGTGGCGACGGGATCAAGCCGCTTTACGATTCCAAGGATGACGGGATGATCTTCGCCCTCGTTTCGCAGAAGCTCACCGAGCTCACGAACGACCATCGATTTCGCGACCACTGGAAATTCGTTCTCGAGGGCAAGTCCGAAGTCTACCTCCAGCGGGTATTCGACAACTGCACCACGACGCAGGGGTACAAGGTTTCCGACATCATGGCGGGCAAGTACGGGGAGCCGGGAGCGGCGCTCATGCTGTTTCGGACATACCCGCGGGTGCCCTTCTACGAGCAGGTCCACGACAGCGTCCCCTTCTACACCGACACGGGCCGCCTGAATTCCTACGTCGATATTCCCGAGGCGATCGAGTACGGCGAAAATCTCGTGGTACATCGAGAAGCCCCCGAGGCGACGCCGTTCTTGCCCAACGTTATCGTCTCGACCAGTCCCTACATTCGCCCGAAAAACTACGGCGTCACGCCGGAGATGCTTCAGCGGGAAGTCCTGGACGCCGACCTTCGCGCCGTCGCCAACAACAGGATGGGGTGGCCCGAGGTCAAGAAGACCAGGAATCCCCTGTGGAAGGCCGGCTACACCTTCTATTGCATGACGCCGAAGAGCCGGCACACGACGCACTCCTCGTGGGCGACGGTCGACTGGAACTGGATCTGGAGCACGAACTTCGGCGATCCCTACCGGATGGATTCCCGCCAGCCTGGCGTTGGTGACTGGCAGGTCCAAATGAACCCGCAGGCAGCCAAAGATCTCGGCATCGACGACGGCGACTACATCTATGTCGACGCCAACCCGGCCGACCGCCCATACGCGGACTGGTCTGAATCCGACCCGCGCTACAAGGCGTTCCGGTTGCTCACGCGGGTCAAGTACAACCCCGCCTATCCCTATAACGTGGTCATGACCAAGCACAGCGCCTGGATCGCCACCGAGCGAACGGTCAAGGCCCATGAGGGGAGAGCCGACAGGCGAGCGCTCGCCGAGGGGACCGGCTACCAGTCCAATTTCCGCTACGGCTCGCACCAGAGCATCACGCGCGGCTGGGCGCCGATCATGCATCAGACCGACAGCCTGTTCCACAAGAAGGTCGGTGCCATGGCGTTCACCTTCGGGTTCGATGTGGACAACCACGCCGTCAACACCGTGCCCAAGGAGACGCTGGTTCGGATAGCGAAAGCCGAGCCGGGCGGCCTGGACGGCCAGGGCCCCTGGGAGCCGACAAAGACGGGGCACACGCCCGGGCACGAGGACGAGATGATGACCCGGTACCTAAACGGCGATCTCACCAGGGTGAGGAACGGAGGATGAAACCGCCGACTGCCGCCGACCCGATGGAGCTCGTCGGAGTGGCTATTCCCCAAGGCGATCTCGACCTCATGGCCGAGTGCTTGGTCGAGGAATACCTCACGTTGGGGTGGAGTGAGCGGCAGCTGATGGCCTTGTTCACTCGGCCTTGCTTCCATGCGACGCACAGCATCTATCGGGAAAAAGGCGAAGCCTACGTGCGCGCCCTCATCGATCGTGTCGGGCGGAGCTGGCGTCCCGTCAACACAACGGAAGGCGCGGATCATGCCTGAGGTCTACAACTGGCAGCTCGGACGCAAGATGCACTATCCCTACGCGGAGAAGCATCCGCGCCACCAGTTCGCGTTTGTCTTCAACATCAATCGCTGCATCGCCTGCCAGACCTGCACCATGGCCTGCAAGTCCACCTGGACGTTCTCCAAGGGCCAGGAGTACATGTGGTGGAACAACGTCGAGACGAAGCCCTACGGCGGCTATCCCCAGTCGTGGGACGTAAAGTTGCTGCACCTGCTCGACGGGGCCCATCGAACGGTCGGTCGGACTGCGGCGTGGGATGCCGCGCGACAGGATAGCGAGCGGCAGGCCTATGGCATTTACCAGGGCATGACCATTTACGAGGCCGCGCGTCACGCCGACAAGCGGGAGGAAGTGGCCCTCGGTTACGAGCCGACGGATCGCGAATGGTCGGTTCCGAATTTCTATGAAGACACGGCCTCCGGTTCGAAGGATCAACGAGAGAAGCTGACGCTTGAAGCCGCCGCGCTTCCCGTGCACGGGACTTGGTTCTTCTACTTACAGCGCCTGTGCAATCATTGCACATATCCCGCCTGCCTCGCCGCCTGCCCACGTGGCGCCATCTATAAACGCCCCGAGGACGGCATCGTTCTCATCGATCAAAAGCGCTGCCGGGGCTACCGCAAGTGTGTCATGCAGTGCCCCTACAAGAAGCCGATGTTCCGGTCGACCACGCGGGTCAGCGAGAAATGCATCGCCTGCTACCCGCGCATCGAAGGAAAGGACCCGCTAACCGAAGGCGAGCCCATGGAGACTCGCTGCATGGCGGCCTGCGTGGGCAAGATTCGCCTTCAGGGGCTCGTCCGTATCGACGAAGACGGTGCCTGGGCCGAGGACCGGTTCAACCCACTCTACTACCTGATCAAGGTAGAGAAGGTCGCACTGCCGCTCTATCCGCAGTTCGGCACCGAGCCCAACGGCTACTACATCCCCCCGCGCTGGGCGCCGCGGCCATACCTGCGGCAGATGTTCGGCCCCGGCGTCGACGAGGCGATCGAGAAGTACAGCTTCCCGTCGCGAGAATTGATGGCGGTCCTCCAGCTTTTCCGGGCATCTCAAAGGATCGTGTTCCGCTATGAGATCATCGAGGGGGAGAAGGTCTTCGAGCGCACGGTGAATGGCAAGAAATGGGAGATGTACAACGATACCGTCGTTGGCTTCGGCAAGAACGGCAAGGAAATTGCCAGGGTTTCCGTCGAAGAACCGAAGTACGTGCGCCCGGACAAGCACTACAACTCGATTTGAGAGGCGCGAGGGTCAATATGCATAAAGGCGACGCTCTGATACCGACCGCACGGGGCGAGGTTTACCGCTTCCTCGCGCTTGGCTTTAGCGATCCGGATAGCGCGGGAGTCGGCCAACTACGGGCCCAGTGGCCGCTGGCCGAAACGAGCTTCGTGACCCTTGGCCTGAACGGGAAGGCCAGCGACTGCGTCGCGCGATGCGGCGTGGTCCTCGGCGCGATCACGATCGATGCATTGCGCGATGCGCACTTCGAATGCTTTGGACACGCGATATCAAAAGATTGTCCGCCTTATGAAACGGAACACGGCCAAGCCCATATCTTCCAGAAGACGCAGACGCTTGCGGACATCTCCGGCTTCTACCGTGCGTTCGGTCTCGAATTGTCACCCGATTTCAAGGACCGGCCGGACCACGTCGCGGCGGAGTTGGAGTTCATGGAATTCCTTTGTGTCAAGGAAGCCCACGGCCTGATCGAAGGACACGATGAGAACAAGATAACGCTCTGCCGCCAAGCGCAGCGGGAGTTCTTGGAGGAGCACCTCGGACGCTGGGTATTCGGCTTCGCCCGCCGGCTGAGAGAGAAGTTCCCCGGTAAGCCGTACGGGCTGCTCGCCGAGCTTCTCGGCGACTTCCTTACTGCGGAACTCCGGTCGGTGGGACTGAAACCCGACAACGAACTCTTGCCCAACGAACGGCGCGACGTGGCCGAAGGCGATTCCGACTGCATGGGATGCCCGGTCTCGCTAGGCGCCTGGCCGGCTGAGGGGAGTTCACTGCCATGACCCTATCGACCGACAAGGAGACTCGTCGCCGCCTCTTGCTCGCGCCTTTGGTTGGTGGCCTCACCGCCATGCTGGGAAACGTGTCTCGAACCGCACGTGCGCAGGAGAAGGCGTCGCTTATTGCCAAGGCCGTGGACAAGATCCCGACTACAGTGGATCACGCCGACTGGCAGAAGGCCGACGTTCTGGTCGTACCCTTGGCTCCCCAGGCAGTTATCAAGCCGCGCCTTTACGAGGCGGGCGTGAAGACGATCTCCGTGCGGTCCCTCTATGACTCTGAGAGGGTGGCTTTTCTCCTCGAATGGGCCGATTCCCGGAAGGATTCGGAGATAAGCGGCGTGGAAGCCTTCCGCGATGCCGTTGCCATCGAGTTTCCGGCCAACCCGTCGAACGGAATCCCATACTTCGCGATGGGAGAACCGAACAAGCCCGTGACGATTTATCAGTGGAAGGCGGACTGGCAGTTCGGGCGGAAGCACGATGTCGAGGAACGCTACCCCGGCATGGTCGCGGACTGGTATCCCTTCACCGGGCGATCGGCGGGCGAGGTCGCGGAACTCACAGACTACGGCGCCGAAAACGGCGAAAAAGCCTTCCATACATCCTGGTGGGCAGAGAATCCACTTGGCAATCCCGAGCTGCAGGCGCGCACGTCGGTAGAGAAATTGCAGGCCGAAGGCTTCGGGACTCTGACGCCCGTGGACGCGCAGCACCAGGACGCCGCGGGCATGGGGGCTTGGAACGACGGAGCATGGAAGGTCCAGATTTCGATCCCCCGCGCACAGGAAATTTTCTCGTTCGAGCCCGGCATGACCGTGCCGTTCGCGTTCGCTGCGTGGAATGGGGCGAACGGCGAACGCGGTGGCGAGAAGGGTGTCTCGACATGGTACTTCCTTAGCCTCGAGAAATCCGTTGGTGCGGAGGTCTACTGGGGTCCGGCACTCGCTGTGGTCGGCGTCGCCGCGGCACAGATGTGGGGCCTCCGACATCTCCGCGGAAAAGTCAGGCGAAGTGATGAGAACCATGGTTGAGCGGCAAGAGGAACTGCTCTTCCTTGCGGCAACGATGCCACGCCGCTTGAGACGTGCGACGCGTTCGCCCGCAAGGTCGGGAATGTCCATTCAAGGGATGCCAACCGGATGATCGAGCCCGCAGCGCAGCGCACCGAAGCCGATGAGGCCAGTGCGAGCTCCGATGCGCCCCGTGCCGTGTCGGCGCCGCTGGCCCGGATCCTGGTCGCGCTTGACGCCTCGGATCACGCCAATCGCGCGCTCGAAGAAGCAGTGCGGCTCGCCAAATCGGCGGGTGGCAGCGTCACCGGGATCCACGCCTACGCCGCCAAGCTGCACGACAACCGTTTCCGCCAGATGGAAGGCGGCCTGCCCGCGCGCTATCGCAAGGAGCGGGAGATGGAGCGCCAGCGCGAGGTGCACAATTCCCTGATCACGCGGGGGCTCGGGATCATCAGCGACGGCTACCACGACGCGGCGGTGCCGGTCTGCGCGGACGCCGGCGTGCCCTATAGACGGCTGAGCCCCGAGGGCAAGAACTACAGGCGCATCGTCGAGGCGGCGACCTCCGGCGATCACGACCTGGTGGCGCTCGGTGCGCTCGGCCTGGGCGCCGTGCCGGGCGCGGTGGTGGGGACGGTCTGCGAGCGCGTCGTTCGCCGTTGCCCCATTGACGTCCTGGTCGTGCGCAGGCCGGACCGGGCGATCGGCGACGGGCCGCTGGTGGTCGGCCTGGATGGGTCTGTGCGGTCCTTTGGGGCGCTCAAGACCGCGCTCGATCTGGGTCGGCGGCTGGGCGCGCCGGTTCACGCGGTCGCCGCATACGACCCTTACTTCCACTACGTCGCCTTCAACAAGATCGCCGGCGTGCTGAGCGAGGAGGTGGGCAAGACCTTCCGCTTCAAGGAGCAGGAGCAACTGCACGAGGAAATCATCGATTCGGGCATCGCCAAGATCTACCAGTCGCACCTAGAGATCGCGCGCTCGATCGCCGAAGCGGAGAAGATGGAGCTGATCTGCGAGCTGCTGGACGGCAAGCCCTACCGCGCGATTGCTCAATACCTGGACAAGGTCGGCTCGAGCCTGCTTCTGGTCGGCAAGACCGGCATCCACGCCGATCCAGAACTGGACATCGGCGGCAACGCCGAAAACCTGCTGCGCACGGCGCCTTGCCACGTCTGGTTTGGACAGGTGACCTACACGCCTCCGCTCGAATCGGTGGCGCGCGAGACCATCGTCTGGACAGAAGAAGCTGAGAGCAAGATGGCGCGGGTCCCAGAGACCGTGCGCGTAATGGTGCGCATGGCCATCCTGCGCTTTGCTCAGGAAAGCGGCCATACCGTCGTCACCTCGGCATTGATTGAGGAGGCGACGGCCCGCTTCTGCCCCGAGAGGGCCGGTGTCATGGACGGCGCCGAGTCGATTGCTTGGTCCCGCGAGGCGGCTCGGCTCCTGGAAAAGATCGGCGATCCCTCCGTTAGGACGAGTGTCAGGTTTCGGGCGGAAAAGCGCGCCCGGCGCGTCAAGTCGAAGACGGTCATGGCCGAGCACGTCGCATCGTTCCTCAAGGACGAGGCGACGCCGGCGCCGGTCTGGACCGCGGCGGCGCTGGCGCGGCTGGCGCGCGTGCCCGATATGGTCCGCAACCCGCTCCGCCGGCGCGTCGAAGCGGAGACACTCGAGCGGGGCGCCGCGGAAGTCACCGTCGAGATCGTGGAGGCCGCGATCGCAGAGTCCCGTAAGGTCATGCAGGGAGCCATGCGCGGGGGCGGCCACAAGGCGCGGGGCCAATGAGCGAGGTTGCGAAGCATGGCCACGCTGATTGAGCTGCCCTTCCTGGTCGCGCTCAATCTGACGCGCCGTTGCAACCTCAGGTGCGCGCACTGCTACCTCGATGCGGGCACCCGGCGCGACGGCGGACCGGGTGAGCTCGCAACGGGCGAGGTCCAAGACCTGCTCGATCAGATCGCCGCTTTGAGCCGTGAGACGATGGTGGTGCTGACCGGGGGCGAGCCGCTCCTGCGTGGGGACCTTTGCACCATCGCCGCCCATGCTTCCGACCTTGGGCTCATGGTCGTGATCGGGAGCAACGGCACCTTGCTTGACGATGTGCAGGCGCGGGCGCTGCAGGCGGCAGGCGTGCAGGCGGTCGGCATTAGCCTCGATTCCCTAGATCCCGCCTGCCACGACCGTTTCCGTGGCCACTCCGGCACCTGGGCCAAGACCATGCGCGGGATCGATGTGTGTCGCCGCGCGGGGCTCCTGTTCCAGATCCACTTTACCGTCACCGACGACAACGCCCATGAACTCGAGACCATGATCAGCTTCGCGCGTGCGGCTGGCGCTGCCGTGCTCAACGTATTCTTCCTCGTGTGTACAGGGCGGGGCGAGTCCATCACGAACATCTCGCGCGAGACCTATGACGCCGTCCTCCGGCGCGTCGCGGAAGCGGCAAGGGATGAAGATGAGCTAATCGTCCGGGCGCGCTGTGCTCCCCATTTTAAGCGCGTAGCGCTTGAGATGAGCCCGCCACTGCCGGTCACGCTGGTGCATGGTTATGAGGCGGGTGGGTGCCTCGCCGGCACGCGGTATTGTCGGGTCACGCCTGAAGGTGAGCTGACACCGTGTCCCTATATGGAGGTGTCGATTGGCTCGATCCTTGAGCACGATTTCGCGGACCTCTGGCAGGATGCGCCAGTGCTGCGGCAGCTCCGCGGGCACGTGCTCGGCGGGCGCTGCGGCGTCTGCGAGTACAGCAAGCTCTGCGGCGGCTGCCGCGCCCGCCCCTTGGCTCGCTTCGGCGACATGATGGGTGAGGACTTCCTGTGCGGCTACCAGCCCTCCGGTGGCGCCGTGATTGAGCCGACTATGGACGCCAGAGCCACGGTCGCCTGGGATGCGGAAGCCGAGGCACGGCTCGCTCGGGTTCCGCCGTTTGTGCGCCGGTTCGTGCGACAGCGGGCCGAAGACTACGCTCGAGAAAGGGGCGACACGACCGTGACTACCGATCACCTGCAAGCCCTGATGCGCTATCGCTTCGGGGCTGCCGGTCCACCCGCCTCCGTGACCGGACGGCCGGGCGGCAGAGCCGCCACCATCCGATGATCGACGTGGCCATCATCGGCGGCGGCGTCTCGGGCCTGGCGACGGCCTATGCGCTGCGCTGCCTGGGCCACGACGTGGCGGTGCTGGAGCGACAGGTGCGTCCTGGGGGAAATGCCATCTCAGAACGGATCAACGGGTTCCTCATGGAGCACGGGCCCAGCTCCTTGAGCGCCGCGGCGCCAGAGGCGCTGGGCTTGTCGCGTGAGCTTGGCCTGGACGAGCAGCACCTGGCCCTGGGCCCCGAAGTGCGCCGACGCTATCTGGTCAAGGGCGAACGGTTGCAGGCGATCGCCACACATCCGCTGGGGTTCGTCACCTCGGGCTACCTTTCGCTTGCCGGGCGCGCCCGCATCCTGACGGAAGTGCTGATGCCGCGGAAAAAGAGTGACCGGGAAGAGACCGTGGCTGAGTTCTGGAGGCGGCGCTTCGGTGTCGAGTTCAGCGATCGTGTCATCGACCCGCTGGTCGGCGGACTCTTTGCCGGCGCCGCGGCGGAGCTATCAATGCCGGCCGTATTCCCTGGACTGTTGCACATGGAGCGGGCGTACGGCTCGCTGATTCTGGCGGCACTTTGCGCCCGTTTGGCAGGCGGCAAGATGCCGGGGCGCCGCCTGTTCTCCTGGCGCGAGGGGGTCGCTGCGCTGCCCCGGGCGCTGGCGCAGCGGCTCCGTGAGACGGTTCGCACTGGCGTTGTAGCCCGCCGCATCGAGCACCGGGCGGGCGGGTTCCGAGTGCAGGTAGCTCGGGCCGGCACGGCGCTCCAAGCGAAGGCGGTCGTCCTGGCGGTGCAGCCCCATGTTGCGGCGGCACTCCTCAGCGGCATCGATGTCGATGGCGCGGCAGCGGCGGCGTCAATCGATGCGCCGCCGTTGGCGGTCATTTTCCTCGGTTTTCGGCGCGAGCAGGTCGAGCATCCGCTCGATGGCCTGGGTTATCTCGCACCCGCCGGCATGGGACTTGCGCTCACCGGGGCACAGTTCTGCTCCACCATGTTCGCCGGGCGCGCGCCGCAGGGGCACGTGGCCCTGGCCGGCTACCTCGGCGGCGCGCGGGACCCACATCTGGCGACGCGGCCAGCGGCCGAGCTGGTAGCCATTGCGCGGACCGAGTTGCGCGACTTGCTTGGCACCCATGGTGAGCCAGTTATCTCACGGGTGCGGCAGTGGCCGCGCGGCCTGCCGCAGTATCGGCTCGGCCATTGCCGCCGAGTCGCAACGCTCGGCACGACACACGAACGGACGCAGGGCGTGTTTGTCACCGGAAACTATCTCGCTGGTCCGTCCGTGGCGGCATGCCTTACTCAAGCAACGCAGACCGCAGCGCGTATCCACGAGTTTCTACGCAAGGCTTCGCCAAAGACTTGGCGTCTCACGACAACAAGCCAGATGGTCGATGCCTCGCGCCGACCATTGAAGGGTTCTCCTGTCGACGCGGCACCATTGATCGACCGCGAGGTCAGACATCCAAGGTATGCGGAGAATAGCGACGCGCCGCCGCGCAAGCGCGGCACGACGAGACCTCCATACCCAGCCTAAGGTGGCGCACGCATCGCTGCGCTTCACGTGACGGAAGCGATCATGACAGAGCATCTGCTGGAATGGGCCGACGCGTATTTAATCGGTATTGAAGAACTTGATTACGAGCATAAAGAGTTATTTACTCACATCAATGAACTTTATAGGCGGTTAGCACACCACAACGACCAAGAAAAGGTCGAAGATTGCCTTGAAAACATTTACCTAAGAATGGAGGCTCATTTTGCACTTGAGGAAACGTTCATGCAGAAGACGAGGTTCATAGGTTATAAAAAGCACAAGGAAGAACATGAGCGTTTTTTGGACGACATGCGCGAGGCCATCGAGCAGTTCCGCAACAACCCCGACCGGAGCAGCGGCGACGCATTGCTAACCTACCTGAAGCATTGGGTGATCGACCACATCCTGACCAGCGATCGACAGCTGGCGCGGACGACTGAACGCCGGTAAGCCTTCAGAAGCCATTTCTTTTGCAGGTAGACCATATGAGCCGTCAACGGGACAAAACCAAGTGTGTCAAGAGACAGCCAACGACGAGAGCGGGCAGCTGTTGCCGTCGCGCTGGGCGGTCTCTGAGCGCGCCGCGCAGTTGTGGACGGACTATCAGGAGTTCGACGGCGGCGACTCGAGCGAGTACGACATCGTCTACCTCTTTGTCGACCGCATCGCCGCGCTCAAAGCACGCTGCCGACGGCAATTTTACGTCTGGTCGCAAAAGGATAAGCAAGGACTGACAAAGTTGTGGTTCGACAGACGAGTTCGCGGGATGCGTGGCGCGTCCGACCCTCGGGCCGGGCGATGTCGCTAGGAGTCCGCTCATACAGCAGTAAACATTCCGTACGCGTCACTGGTAACCGCCGGCATCGGCGCCTCGTTGACGAACAGCCGGAACACATCCGGGCGCGCGTAGTGTCCCACAACGTCGAAGTCGTATTTGCCGCGCGCGATCTCGTCCATGTCCAGGTCCGCCGTCAGAATGCACTCGCCCTCGAAATTGGGCCCGGCCAGCACCTTGCCGAGCGGGTTGACGATGCAGCTGCCGCCGCGCGAGATCACCGTCTCGGGATTGTCGCCCTGGATGGCCGCGTAGTCATCGGGAAAGTCCCGCCTGCGCGCGAATTGGTTGCAGGAGAGCACGAAGCACCGACCTTCCAGCGCCACGTGCCGCATGGTCGCGAGCCAGGTGTCGCGATCGTCCGCCGTCGGCGCGCAGTAGAGCTGGACACCCTTGGAATACATGGCCATGCGCAGCAACGGCATGTAGTTTTCCCAGCAAATGACGGCGCCCAACCTGCCCAAGGGCGTGTCGAAGACGGGTAAGGTGGAGCCGTCCCCGAACCCCCACACCAGCCGCTCCATGGCGGTCGGCATGAGCTTGCGGTGCTTGCCCAGCAGGCGCCCGTCGGGCGCGAAGAACAAGACCGTGCAGTAGAGCGTGCCGATGTCCCGCTCGATGACCCCCACGACGAGATGCAAGCCGTTCTGCTCGGCCGTCGCTCCCATCAGCTCTGTTGCCGGCCCAGGCACGTCCACCGCGCTGTCGAAGTAGCGACGAAATTCCTCCCGGCCCTCGGAGGTGCGCATGCCCACGCGAGCGCCGAAGTCGAGACCCTTGGGGTAAGCGGAAACGAAGGCCTCCGGAAAGACGACGAGCCGGGCGCCTGCGCGCGCTGCGTCGGCGACGAGATCGCGCAACTTTTCCACGGTTCTCTCGCGCTCGAAGGCCACGGGCGCGGCCTGCACCACGGCGGCGCGGACGCTCGTCACGCCCATCGGAGGGATTTCGTCGCGAGGGCCGCGTTTACCCGTTCGATCTGTGCGGCAAACGGGATCCTCCGTATCGAGGTAACGTCGCAGCCGCGATCCTCGAAGGCATCCACGTCCGGATGCGCCTGCTGCCATGCCGCCAGCGTGCAATCACGCTTGCGTGTCAGTTCGATGATCTGCGGGCGAAAGAGGCGCACCATGGCGGTGATCCAAATGTTGACGGCCCAAGACGGCGCGGCGAGGTCCATCTCGAAGCGATCCAGCATTCTGATCACATCGTCCGCCGCATACCAGTTATCGCCGGTGAGCCAGCGATTGGTCGTAAACAGGCGGATGGGAAATCCTTGCCGGTTCACGGAGATGGCGATGAGATGGCTAACCTTGTCGTCACGCTCCTTCATGAACGGCGCGTCCGATTGCTTCACCGGACGGCAATCGCCGGGCATGCCCGCCTCGCGCAGGAAGGTATGGAAATGGCCGTGCTCGCCTTCCCGATGGGAATGATAGAAATATTGCGAGTGGGTCTCCGGGTCGATCAGTTCGCCTTCGGGATAATGGTCCCATTCGTAGAAGGTGCCCTGACCGCGGAGCACTTCCGCGACCACATTGCTGCCGCTCTTGGCAAGCACGCGGTAGCATTCCAGAACTCGTGCCGCCGCTGCCGCCATGGTTTCGAGCTCTTCGGCCGGCAATCTTCTCAGATTGACCATATGCGCATCCTTCGGCCGGATTTTCGTTTCCGCTTTACTGATATGACGATATATCACCGACCGGTCTCGCCGGGGCATGTTCCAGTGTTGCTCGTCCGGCGTGTATTCCAGGCGTCGTCACTCATTGTTCTTGCGGTATAACGGCTGGGCGTTGATGCAGATCAACAGCGACTTCACGTCTTGATCACAAGTCATTGATCGACGCCGTCGCGGCTCGACACTGCGGGCCGTCAGCCGCCCGCCCTTGGTCCTGCTCGTGATGGAGCGGTCGCGGGTGCCCGGCCTCGGCATCAGGCGAAGGTCACCCCGGCTGAAACCCGGCGAACGGGGATGCCACCGTACTCTCCGCCGCCTCGTCCAGGGGCGCGCTCGCCGCTTGAGCGCCGCCCCGCTCGTGAATCGGTTCCAAGGGCGCGCGGTTCAGCGTCAGGGACAGCACGTCGAAGCGATTGTAGTGGCCTGCCACGTCGTGGCGAAGCTTCGGGCCGATGATGGCCTCCATGTCGCAGTCGGCGTAAACGATGCCCTCCTCGCCCGGCGCGACGGTCTCGCTCAACAGGCGCCCGGTCGGGGCGAAGACGCCGGTCAGCCCCATCTGCGGCCCCGACATGATGCGGCGCTTCTCCTCGGTGTCGGCCACCTTTTCAACGACGCTCGCGTCGATCACCGCAGACGCGACGACGTTGAAGACCTTGCCCTCGAAGGCGTGCGCGGCGGCGCGCAGCCGGATGTCCTCGGTGAGGTCATAGCCGCCGGCATCCCCGCCCGGAAGCGCGGGGTAGTTCGAGACGTGAACTTGTTCGCCCTGGGCAATCAAGGCGAAGCGGGCGAGCGGGTTGGTGTTCTCGCCGCAGATCAGCGTGCCAAGCTTGCCGATGGGCGTATCGAGGACGCGCAGTGACGTGCCATCGCCGAAGCCCCAGACAAGCTTCTCCGCGTAGGTCGGCATCAGCTTGCGATGGCGCAGCAGGATCTCTCCCTCGGGGCCGATGACAAGATTGGTGTTGTACAGCGTCCCCAGCGTATTGGCCGGACGCTCGTTGATGCCGATGACGACATGGACGCCGGCGGCGCGGGCGGCCTCGCAAAGCCGCTCGCTCGCCGGGCTCGGCACGGCCACCGCGTTCTTGACGAGCTCGGCGAAGTAGGCGCTGGTCCGGAAGACATTCTCCAGGCGGTTCCAGTATGGATAGCCGGGGACGTAGACCTCCGGGAAGGCGACGAGCTGGGCCCCCGCGCGTGCCGCCTCGCTGATCAGCGAGATCGCCTTGTCCACCGTGGCCTCGCGGTCGAGGAAGACGGGCGCCGCTTGGACGGCGGCGACCCTGCATCTCGGCAAAAGGTCTCCTATGGCTCTCTATCTCCCCAATTCGAATCCGGGGCCGGCACCCAGAGCCCGTGCATCGAGCGGCCTCCGCACCACCATGGTCTCTACGGCGCCTCCACCCGTAGCGCCCTGGATCCCTTATAGAGCCAGCTGCGGCAGACATGCCTTGACGTCAGTCAACTGTAATGCCGCAACGAAGGAAATGGCTATGTGGTCGGAGCCTAGGACCCGTTGTTTTCGCTCCCGTTCCTCAGGGCTTGACCCATTCTTGTGGACACTTGATCAGGTGGCAGAAGGGAGGTCGGCGCCCTGAGGCGGCGACAGCGGCTCGGAACCTCGGCTGCTCCTCGTCGGCGTCTCACGGGAGGTCTCAGTCCGGGGCGCGCTGGTCCGCCGCACAGGCCCGCGGGCGGAAGCCTCAGTGCTTGGTGAACGCCTTCAGCCGGGCGTTGAAGGCGACCTCGCGCGTCGTCGCATCGTGCCGGTCGACGAGGGCCCGCGCCTCTGCCACCAGCACCTGACGATAGGGCGCCACCGCCCCCCTCACCGTGCGCAGCGAGACGACGATGCCCTGCTCGGCCGCCAGCTCCTGGCGGATCACATCGGCGTTGCCGCGGTGACGGCGAAAGCGCTCGCAGAGCCAGGCCTCGAGGCCGTCGAGCCTCTTGCCGCGCGCCGGCCGTCATCCTGTCCCGATTAACCGGGGGCCCGCGGCCTCAGGCCGTCGCCGGGACGACCCCCCTCGGCCCGCGACGCCGCCATCCGACCATCCAAGCCGCCGCGCGCATCAGCCTCGCTCGTCAGATCGGAGACGATCGACGACTGTCGAGCGGCGGCGTCCAGGGCGGCGCGGATATGGGCCAAAAGATCGCCCGCGAGCCCGAGCGGTGGCTGTCCGCCGGCGTCATCGGATCGAGCGGCTTCGACGCCGCGCTCGAGCGCCGGCGGCAGGGCGCCCGTTCCGGCGATGCCGTCCGCCAGCACGCCCAAGTCCCTACCGTCACCCGGATCGCCGTCGCCCGTCAGGATCACCAGCGCGCGCAGGGCGAGCTTCAGCGCCTCACGGGCCGGGTTAACGGCTTCAGGCTCGAAACCGCCGCCGGCCAGCAGCGCGGCCATGCGCAGCTTCCGCTCGCCCTCCGCGACCATGCGGCGGGCCTGAGCCAGGCGCACCGTCGCGCCGTCGTCGAGGCTTGGCGAGAGGTAGAGTTCCTGCGCCGCCTCGCCGATAAACCGCAGCACGCCGGCTGCTTCGAGGCGGCAGATAGCGGCGAAGGCGCTTCGGTCCAGCACCTCCACCGCCGCTCCCGTGGCCTCGCCCAGCCGGCGACGCTCCCGATCCAGCTCCGCGGGCGGTGCATCGAGCACGGCCACGAGGATCTCGGCGCCGTTCGCGCCCCGCGACACCAGGGAGAGCAGGCGCTCGCCGTGGCGGCCCAGCAACTCATCGCGCAGGGCGGCGCGATCGGCGGTCGCGACCTCCGTATCATCCGCGCCGAACTCGCTCATCACCGCCGCGATGCGCTCGATGAAGGCGGCCCGGCCCGTCGGCATGCGGATGCTCTTTACGTCACCGAGCCCGTCGAGCACGCCATCGGCCAACCCCTGCTTCTGCTCCAGGAGGTAGACCATGCGGTGCTCGATACTATTCTCAGCGATCAGGTTGACGACGCCGACCGGCCGGGTTTGATACTTGCGCCAGGCCCGAGCGATGCGTTGCTCCAGCTTGGCCGGGTTCCACGGCAGATCCATGTTGATCACCGTGTCGGCCACCTGGAGGTTGAGCCCGACGCCGCCCGCCTCCGAGGACAGGAACAGGCGGCATGCCGGGTCCTTCTTGAACCGGTTGATCTCGGCGCGCCGCCGATCCTGCGGCACCGAGCCGGTGTGCCAGGCGAACTCCAGGCCCATCGCCACGGCGAGCTCGCGGACCAACTCCAGCATGCGCACCCACTCGGAGAAGATGATGATCTTCCGACCGGGATCTTCGGCTAAGAGGTCGCCAAGGATCCGTTCCAGCTCCTCCAGCTTGGGGCAGTCCCGGTTGTCCGGGTCAAGGATGTAAGGCGTATCGCAGGTCATGCGCATGCAGCCCAGGAGGACCTGCAACCGCTCGTGCTCCTCCTTGGTGAGCGGCCGCCTCTGGGCTTGGCTCAGCAGGCGTCGCGCCGGCACCTGGTAGTCCTCGTAGCGCAGGCGCTGCTCGGTCGTCATGGCGACGAAGTAGTTCGTGACCGTGCGTCCCGGAAGCTGCTCCTCCACGTCCTGCTTGCGCCGGCGCAGCATGACCGGCTGCAATCGCTGCCGCAGATCGTCCAGGTTCTTGTAATCTACCGGCCGACCGCGCTCGTCGAGGACGTAATAGTCCCGATTAAAGCGAAACAGGGGACCGAGCAGTTTCGGGTCGAGGAACTGCATGATCGAATAGATCTCGTCGATCCGGTTCTCCAGCGGCGTGCCGGTCAAGACGAAGGCATACGGGCTCGCCAGCCCCTTCACGGTCCGTGCCGTCTTGGTCTGCCAGTTCTTGATGCGCTGCGCCTCGTCCAGGACGATCACGTCGGGGCGCAGAATCCGGTTGATCTCCGTCCCGTCGGAAAGGATCTGCTCGTAGTTGACGAGCGTGAAGAAGGCGGGGTCGCGGTACCGCGCCAGCCGGTCGGCGCGCGCGCCGGAGACGATCCGGGCCGGCAGGTCGGTGAAGCGGGCGATCTGCTCCTGCCACTCCGCCTTCAAGGACGCCGGCGAGACGACCAGCACGCGCCCGATGCCGCGCACGCGGCGCAACAGCTCGCAGGCGGCCACGGCCTGGACCGTCTTGCCCAGCCCCATGTCGTCGGCCAGCAGGGCGCGCTCTCTGAACGCCAAGTGCAATGCGCCGTCGACCTGGTAAGGGAGCAGGCGATGCTTGACCACGTCCAGCGTTTGGCGCCCCGCGGCCAACTCGGCCAGGAAACGCTCCCGATCCTTGGCCCGGCGGGCTGTCCGGCGCCGCTCCTCCAGCCAGGCCTCCAGATACCGGGACACGCGCAGCGTTGCCGGGTTCTCGGCGGCCGCGTGGCGCAGCCCGGCGAGCGCGTGCCGGTCGCCGCGTCGCAGTGCGGCGACGCCGGACTCGATCTCGCCACGCAGCGCCGCCGGAATCTCGCCGGCCGGCCACCGCACCCGGATATCACCGTCGCCGTGCCCGGCGGCATAGATCTCGACCCGGTCGTTCCCGGCCGCTGCCGCTGCCTTGAACGCTCGCTTGCACCGTCGGTGCAGGTCGTGCAGAACGCCTTCGATATGCTTGCAGGTGCCGAGGCCGTTGGTCGCGAAATCGCGGCAGCCGCAGGAGTTGTCGCGTGCGGACAATGAGCGGATCTCCACTTCGTAAGCGCCGCCGCTCCCCGAGCGGACCTGATAGGCGCCGAAAACGCCCGTATCCGGCGCAAGCGCCTCTACGCTGGCGATCTCCGTCGCACCGCGCCAGCGGCGGCGTTCCACCTCGTCGGTGTCGGATGTCGCCCAGCCCTGGTACGTCGGCGCGCGCTCGATGACCTTGCGGGCCGTCCCCGCCATTGACCTGCCACGCGCCGTTCTTGGAATGCTCGCCGCCTCACCCACCGATTACTCTCCCTGATGTCCAGGCCGTCGGTCGAATGAAGGAGCCGCAGGCATTCCAACACAGGACGGGGCAACCGGGTCAACAAGACCGCATCAGGCACCGGACCTGATCAGCGATCTCTGGCCAAGGCACTGATTCCGCATGCGTTCAGCCGCCACGCCGGGCTCCCCAGCCGCCTTCAACGGCACCGTCGAAATCGCGTCACCGTGCCATCAGCGGCCCGAATCGCCGGGACGATGCCATCACACGAGCCGCATCGCCTTCGGCGCCAACCCATGAGTGGGCCGGCTCGCATCGGCCCAGAATGGTAACTGTAATGCCGCGCAAAGCAGCCCGTGCCTATGATCGGATCGTGGCGGCGCGTGGAGATGCCGACCCAGAGCCGGAAGATGATCACTTCAAACCAAGCTCCGCACCATCCACGCTCCGGTATCCCAGGCTGCGATATCCGGCCTCCCGCTTGGCGGCCAGGCGCGCCTCCAACGCCGCCATCTGCCCTGCGATGTCGTCCGACGTCCGGATGGGATCTTACCATTCAGTCGTCGGCCGATTATCGAGCACGGTCGGGATTTCCACCCACGCTCATTCTATGCCGTCCTTCCGTCTCCGGCGAATGCTCATGAGCAGGACGCGAGGAAGGGCCAAAGTTCCACAGTCTTTGGAGAAAACGGCCGCTTGCGTCAGAGCGCTAAAGCCGGCTGAGAGACCTCGCGCCGCTTGCCTGCGTGGGCCCACAAGTCCCTCCCACGCGCGGGCCGCCGCCTGCCCGCGCAAGAGGCGCAGCGTCCCGCGCGCGGGGCCCTCCCGTGGACTATGTGGACAAGCCTCCAACCGTCGCGCGATACATATTTACGCCACCGCGCCGGCACATAATCAAACCGGCGTTGACACGGGACCTTACGAAATTGGCGAGCTCTCAGAATCGGTCCGCCATTCATCAAGGTTGGAAAGGCGGTTCTCTACCCGGTCGACGAGCTGGATGCGTGGGGCCGGAGGAATCTGGTCGTCTGCCGTGCGTCCCGGTGACCAGCACGGATTGAGCGTGAGGGAGCGTGACGATCACGTCCACGCACGCGCTACCGTCCCCAATCGCCGCCCGCACGGTAGGCATGCGTGCCAGAACAGTGTTATATATCAATATCTTACGCGGCCGCAATCCCATCGTCCACAACCACCCCTCGGGCGACCCGACGCCGAGCCGCGCCGACATCGAGATGACCAAGCAGGTGGTGGCGGCGGCCCTGGCCATAGGCATCGTCGTCCACGATCACGTCATCGTCGGCCACGGCCGCAGCGCCAGCTTCAAGGCGCTGGGTCTGTTGTGATCCAAGGAATGAAACCATAGTGAACCTGAATCTACCACGTTGCTCCGGCGGGCCGATTCGGAACTGTGCTGAATTCCTAAAAAGTCTGCCGAAGCTAAGTTTGATCCGGAATAGCCTCCCCTGACCTCGACCTAAGTGTCTGGCCCGAAAAGAGTTGAGTGATTTCAGTAAGTTGTGATTCGTTTGTTGTGTCGAACAATTGACGAGGCACAACATGTGGACTGAAATCACTCGCCGGCAGTATGAGCGCGGCGGTTTGCG
>Ga0326597_10000115_pt1 | contig 140709 bp, 142 predicted proteins | sample RVTome_12_FD_203789 | JGI IMG/M metagenome (GOLD analysis project Ga0326597, IMG submission 203789) | Soil microbial communities from uranium-contaminated site in the Upper Colorado River Basin, Wyoming, United States - RVT100D185 | ecosystem: Environmental > Terrestrial > Soil > Contaminated... | reverse complement strand
GGCAATGAACTGCGCGGGTAAGTTCGATGGTGATCCTTCTCCCATGTAGTGAGTTTGTCCGTACGGCATTGAGCCTGAGTCGAACCATGTGTCCAAGACGTCCGGAATTCTTTTCATCGTTGCGCCGCATTCACAGAAGAATGTTATTTCGTCGACGATGTGTTTATGCAGATCATCTATCTTTTTCCCACTTACTTTCTCTAGTTCCTCGGCGGAACCGAATACTTTTTCGGCCTTGCATTTCTCGCAACGCCATACGGGGATGACACTTGCCCAAAACCTTTGTCGGCTAATGGACCAATCGCGTGCGCCTTCAAGCCATTTACCCCATCTCCCCTCTTTGATGTGTTCCGGCGACCAGTTGATGCCACGTGCAGTGCCAAGAAAATCGTCTTTGATCTTCGCGATGGAGACGAACCACGAGCTCGTCGCGTAGTTGAGGAGCGGCGTGTCGCATCTCCAGCAGTGTGGATATGAGTGAAAATGCTTATCCCAGCTATGTAGAAGTTTCTTGCTATCAAGATACTTTACGATGTCTAAATCGATCTCCCGTATTTCATCCTCGCGACCTTTTGCACGCGAACTTAAATCCCGCCCAGAAAAATCTCTTACTTCCGTCTTGAACGTTCCATCATAGTTGACGTGTTGAACAAAAGGCAAAGCCTTGCTCTTCGCAAGTTCCCAGTCATCGGACCCAAACGCGGGTGCAATATGTACCACGCCAGTCCCCTCTTCCGTATTAACAAAATTTGCTGCATACACTTTCCAACCACTTTCGCGGTTCTTAAGATTCTTGTCGTTAATATAGTAGTCGAAAGGGGGAACATACTTTTTCCCAACCAAATCTTTACCTCGATACTCGGCAACATCGTGCCCCGGATACTTATATACTCCTCGTTTCAAATCAATATAGTTTGCGCCAGCCCAATGAAACTTCCGATATGTCGCATTTGGATTCACCGCCAAGGCTACATTGCCCGGTAACGTCCAAGGAGTTGTTGTCCAAACAAGGAAGAAAGTTCCTGGCTCATCTGCTAACTCAAACTTTACAAACACCGCCGCATCTTTCACATCCTTGTATCCTTCGGAGACCTCTTGCTGCGAAAGTGTCGTCTCACAGCGCGGGCAGATGTGCATCGAACGGTAGTCTTCGTAGACCAACCCTTTGTCGTACAGTTGCTTGAAAACCCACCACACACTCTCCATAAATGGCTTGTCCATCGTGCGATACGCATTTTTCATGTCTGCCCAGCGGCCAATGCGTGGGATTATCTTTTCCCATTCATGCGCGAAAGTGAGCACGCGGCTGCGGCAGTACTCGTTGAATTTCGCAACCCCGTACGCATTGATGTCCTTCTTGTGTTTGAAGCCCAGCTCCTTCTCAACGATGTTCTCTATCGGAAGCCCATGGCAGTCCCACCCCCACACGCGCGGCACATGGTAGCCGCGCATCGTCCAAAAGCGCGGCACCGCGTCCTTGATGACCGATGCGACGATGTGCCCGTAGTGCGGAAGACCTGTCGCAAAGGGCGGTCCGTCATAAAAAACATACTCACCGTTCGGCGCCTCTTTTTCAAGGGTTTTCTTAAAAATATCCCTCTCCTGCCAGAATTTCAGGGTCTCCTCCTCCCGCCTTGCAACCTCGCTCATTCGCGTATCGTAGCAGAAAAGTCACATTTTCTCAGGCGCAGGGATGCCGAGAAGGAAAAGGGCGTTCTTTAGCGTCTGGCGCGCTGCGTCAGTGAGTGCCACTTTATGTGGTGAGCTCGTCGAGCCATCGAGTATCTGCTCGTTGGCGTACCAGCGATTGAACGCACCAGCAAATTCGAGTAAGTAGTTGGTGAGGAGATGCGGCTCGAGCTCGCGCGCGGCATACTCCACTGCTTCGGGGAAACGATGAAGGAGGCGGGAAAGCTCCGTTGGTTCCGCATTCTTGTCTACCTTTGCTTTTACCTTCTGTTCTTTCGCTTTTTCAACAACCGCATGCGCTCGCGCATGCGCGTACTGCAGATATGGCCCCGAATCCCCTTCGAGGCTAAGTGCCCGCTCGCGTTCAAAGATGATGTCGCGACCCGATGCTTGTTTGAGTATTTGATACTTGATGGCGCCGACCGCCACTGCCTCCGCAAGCTTCTCCGGATCCTCTGCCCTACTTTCCTTTGCGCGTCCATGAGCGGCTTCTTTGAGATCCTCGAGTAACGACTCCCCCGTGATGACCTCGCCTTTACGCGAGGACATCTTGCCGCTCGAGAGTCGCATCATGCCGTGTGAGATGTGTTTCAATTTTGGAGCAAGCTCCGGCATCACCCTTTTCATTGCATCGAGAACGACCTCAAAATAGCCGCTCTGCTCATGCGCAGTTACGGATATGGATGTGTCGAACGGCCACTTCTCCATCTTCATTTTTGCGAGCCCCAGCTCTTTCGCTTCGTACGTCGGCAACCCCTTCGAGGTGATGAATACGCGCGTGTGCGGACCGTGGTAAACGATCGCCCCTTCGCTTTGCACGAACACATCCGAGTGCGCGCGAACGATCTCTAAGCCCCTCGGCGCTGCATCACTCTCGAAAAAATAATGGTCGAACTTCGTGCCAAGGGTTTGATAGATACCCTCGAAATGAGCAAGCGAGGCCTTCCTTCCGGCGTCGTAGAGCTTGTTTATCTCGTCATCGGAGCGGTCATACACAAGAGCGTTTATGGCATCGATCTCTTTGCGAACCTCCGGACTCTCCTCGTAGGCGGTAGCACCTGCAGTATAGGCTTTGCCCAAGGCGTGCGCATCGGATGCATCGAGTTCGAGTTTCTTGATACCCCAAAGTGCTTTCGCCACGTGCGGGCCCACGTCGCCTTGGTAGTTGGCACGCTTCACCGTTGCACCCGTGTACTCGATAAGCCGGGCCGTCGCTTCACCGATAGTATTGCTCATCAAGTGACCAATGTGAAATTCCTTGAAAGGATTCGGATCGGTGTACTCTACCATCACCCTCTTTCCTTTATTTGAAACATTTTTCCCCCAGTCTTTCTTCCGCGCCGCATCAATATCGCCCGCGAACACTCTTGGCTCCAAGAAAAAATTAATGAATCCCGCACCCGCGACCTCGATCTTCGCGACACCTTCTATTGTCCCCAATTTTGCAACGATTTCTTCGGCAAGCCCTCTCGGTTTCTTCCCTGCTTGCTTGGCGTGCTGCAGCGCAGCCCCTGAAGCGTAGTCGCCGTTCTCGAGCTCAGAAGGATGTTCCAAGGCGGGCTCTGTCTCAATACCCAAACCAGAAAGGGCGCTCTTAAGCGCTTTTTTTAAGCTGCGGGCTACTTCCATGCCCGTATTGTACAGCTTTTCCTAAAGTTCCGTATCAATGCCCATGCTTCGGGCAGTACCGGCAATTATCTTCTTCGCCTGCTCTATGTCAGGAGCGTTCAGGTCTTCCATTTTCTCCGTTGCGACCTCTTCGATCTGCTTCTTGGAAAGTTTCGCTATCTTGTTTTGCGGCTTCTGCGAGCCTTTTTCGATACCGAGCTTCTTTAAAATGAGGCGCGAGGCCGGCGGCTTCTTGACGATAAAGGTAAAGGAGCGATCTTTGTAGACCGTCATGAGGACCGGGACGACGTTGCCCACCATCGGCCGGGTCTGGTCGTTGAACTGCTTCACGAACTCACCGATGTTCACACCGGCCGGGCCGAGTGCTGTGCCAACTGGCGGCGCAGGCGTAGCCGCTCCCGCCGCTATCTGAAGCTTTATCATTTTTGTGATTTCTTTTGCCATAGTTCGACTTCGCTCACTACAAGTAATTAAACGCGTTGGACCTGATCCGCCTCGAGTTCGACGGGGGTCTCCCGACCGAACATCGGAACCAATACCTTAACCTTTCCGCGCTCTTCGTCAATCTCCCCCACCTTGCCTTCGAGGTCCTTGAAGGGGCCGTCGATGATGATGACCGCGTCGCCCTCGGAGAGGTCGATGGCGTGGCGCACCACGTCTCCCGCCGCACGCTTGAGGATTTTGTCCACTTCTTCCGGCGCGAGCGGCACCGCCTGATTGGCCGTGCCGACGAAACCGGTAACTTGCGGCGTGTTGCGTACCACGCTCCACGCATCATCGGTCGCTATCATGTCTACCAAGACGTAACCGGGGAACACTTTTTCTTTTGTTTCCGTCTTACGGCCGTTCTTTATCTTTATTTTCTTCTCCGTCGGAACGATGACGTTGAATATTTTGTCCTTCATGCTGAAGCTGTCGACACGTTGCTTGAGGTTGCGCGCAACGGCGTCTTCGTAGCCAGAATATGTATGCACGGCGTACCACTGTCTGTCTTGTCCATAAGTCTGGCGCATACCCTATTGTGTACTGGTCGTCGTTCCGATAATTATTTCATCTGTGGTCGTCGATAGCTGCAGGAAGGAGCTGTTACCATTTTGTGGAAGGAATTGGACAGCGCGACCGAGACCTGTCGTGAGCACATAGTCGAAGAATCCGAGGTACGCGGCGAAAAAGAGTGAGAGACCAATGACTATCGTTGTGTAGATAATGGTCTGCACGCGAGTAGGCCATGCCACGTGATGAAGTTCGGAACGTGTGTCTTTGAGGTATTGAAAGAAGGACATAGGTTGTAGATTCTGCTATTAGACTTTGTTTAATGTTGCTTGCTTGGAAATGAGCTTGGAAACGGTTCATTTCCCTCGCTGGTCTGCCATTTTAAAACCGCCTTCCGGCGGCTTAAATGCAATAATAACTGAGACTGAGGCGAAGTCAAGCCGCCGTCCCCTAGAGGGGACGGCGGCTTATTTCCTTATCGGATCTCGTAGGTAATGCTCACGTTCGAGGTTATTTTATTCTCGCCTACGGAGATATCTGGCGCAATGCGTGCAGACTCTGCTTTTGTCATTACCGCATCGCCGCCCATGCCATAGGCCATCGGTACCGGATAGCCGTAGTCATTCTCATAGAAGCCAACGACACGGACCAACGATACCTTCAACTGCTTCGCAAGCTCGGCCGCCTTAGCACGTGCGTCGTCTATTGCCTTGCCACGCGCTTCAGCCTGAAGCGCGTCTTCGTCATCTATCGTGAACGAGATGCCGGAAACGTTCGTAGCGCCGCGTGAGCCAACGCCCGCAAGAAGCTCGCCCGCCTTCTCTGTATCACGCACCTTCACACTGATAGTCTCAGAGGTCTGGTAGCCCCTCAAGACTTGGTTACTCGGGCAATACCCCTCGCTGCGACAAAGCTCACTCTGCACGTAATCGTACTGCGGATAGATGCTGTAGTCGGTCGTCTTGATATCTTTCTCGTCTATACCGGAATCCATCAAGTACTTTTTAATGTCGTTCGACTTCATGGAAGCCGCCTCCTGTGCATCAGCAACCTCTTTTGCCTCTTCCTGCACTGTCACACTAAAAGTCGCCGTATCGGGGACAGCAAAGACTTCCCCTTCACCGCTTACTGAGATCGTATTGGAGGCCGAGATCCCGGCGCCGATGTAGCGATACTCTTTGAGAGCCGACATCGCCAGGACCGCGAGGAACAGGGCGCCAAAACCAAGAGCAGCAGTAGCCATTGTTCGCGGCCAGTGTGTTGCGCTAATAAACTTATCCGCAGTTTGTTCATCCATACATTAAATAAGAACTAGGGGTTTATAGATAAATGAATCCTAGCATGTAGTGACCGATGACGTTTAAGTGGGGTGGGTATTACACAGGACCGCACGGTATACTGAGAGCCTATGGATCCGGGCTTTCTCGTGGAGCTCATTACCGATTACTCCTACGCTGTTATCGTGCCGGCCGCGATGGTGCTCGGACCGATAGTCAGCCTTGTCGCAGGAGTGCTTCTGCGACTGGACATCATTACCATTGTTCCCACCTGCCTCGCGCTCGCCGCAGGAGAGCTCGGTGCTGATGTTATATGGTACTGGCTTGGTTCCAGGTACGGCGACTCTTTTGTCAGCCGCTTCGGAAAATACATCGGAATCACAAAAGCTTCTACCACGTACGCAAGGGGTCTTTTCGGCAACCACCACGACATTATTATTTTCACTTCGAAGCTTACCTCTGGGCTTGGACTCGGCTCGGTCATCATGTTCACGGCAGGGCTCTGCCGCGTTCCCTTCCGTCGTTACATGATGCTCAACATTGCCGGACAATTCCTCTGGACCGCCGGTCTACTTTCCATCGGATACTTCCTCGGACACATCTTCCTCAAGGTGAACGACGTGTTCGAAAAGACGGCACTCCTTGGGCTCAGTATTATAGTGCTGCTTTCCCTCATCGGGCTCGGTCGTTATTTGCGGGGGTACATCGATAGTGAACCCCCGCCGCCTGCGCGTGCGTCATGAGAACCCTCCTCCTCGTAACGGACACGTGGCATCCACAGGTGAGCGGTATCGTCACGGTGCTTACCACCCTTATCGCGGGACTTGAGAAGCTCGGATGGAACATTGTCGTCGTTCATCCAGAACTCTTCAAGAAGATCCCCTTCCCCCTATACCCGGAGATACCGCTCGCGCTCTTCCCACGAAAAAAGATCGAGGAAATATTCGAGAGAACGAAACCGGACTACGTTCACATCGCAACAGAGTGGACCCTCGGTTTTAGTGCGCGCCGCTACTGCCTGAAGCGCAACATCCCCCTTACCACTTTTTATCACACAAATTTCCAGCTCAACGCGAGCCTATACCTTCCTCTCGTAGCGCCGCTCGCCGCGCGTCTTGCCGACGCGTATATGCGCTGGTTCCACGGAGCCGCGACGAAGACACTGGTCAGTAACGAAACGCTTCGCGCCGAGATCGCCGCGCGTGGTTTTCAGCATGTGTTGGTGTCACCGTTCGGAGTGGATACGGAGTTCTTCAAACGGAACGAAACAAGCCCCGCGAATCCTGACCTTGTGAAACCGATTTTCGTCTACTTCGGGAGAATAGCCAAGGAAAAAAGCATCGAGGAATTCCTCGAAGCGAAGCTTCCCGGCTCAAAGCTTGTCATCGGAGGCGGTCCATACCAAAGTTACCTGGAGTCGAAATACGGAAGCGTAGCAAAGTTCGTCGGGTACAAACGCGGACAAGAACTCGTGGACTTGCTCTCGGTGTGCGACGTGTACGTTTTCCCGTCCCGTTCTGAGACGTTCGGTCTTACCGTTCTTGAAGCACTTTCGTGCGGCATCCCTGTAGCAGGGCACGATGCTCTCGGTCCAAAAGACATCATTACAGACGGCGTGGACGGCTACATCTCTGAAGATATCACCGAAGCGGCCGTGAAGTGTCTTTCTCTTCCCCGTGAAGCGTGCAGAAAAAAAGCGCTACAATATTCATGGGACAAAGCGGTCAAAGCTTTTGCTTCCCACCAAGTGCAAATATTATAGACCTGCGTATGGAATTCCTCAGGCGCAAAAAACAAGAACAACCAAGCAGAACACCTGAGGGTCAGGACGTACGAAAGTCTGAATCGCTTTACACAGACGCTGTCGTTGAGGCCTTTGAAAGACAGTTCGGAGCGGAAGCGAGTGGATCACGCCGGGAAATGGTCCGAGAGATTGCAGACTCTTTCTTTAGAGAGAATCTCGGGAACGCCCAACTACGCGATTCAGAGACACACAAGACTTCATACCCATGGGGTTTCATCGACACGGGCACACTTTCCAAAAAAATATATGAGCGGGTCACCGGTAAAACTATCGGTCCGCTGAAGGAACCTGAACATCCGCTGAAGAAACAAAAAGAGTTCATTTTTGGCTCGCTTCTTTTCCGAATGCACGGAACCCCTTTCATATTTCAAGAAGAGGCCCTGCACCAATTTACAAAAACACTCCAAACGAGCATCGATGCTATCGAGAAGGGCGAAGAACCTTCTTCTCGGGAAGTATATATGTTCGGCTCACCGACCAACCACCTCGGCAAGATGTCAGATGACTTCATTCAGGAAATCCAGCAGAAAGGTGCTTTCAGGGCGTTTTCTGGAGTGTATGCAGAACATATAGAAGAAATCCTTTCGAAAGACGGTCCTGATGTGAACGCTCGCCTTGTCGGCATCTCGCTCGGAGCGGCGCTTGCGACAGAAACAGCGCAACGTGTGCTTGAAGATGGAAAGGCGACGCAAAAGGAAGGCGAGGATGGACCGCATCTTAGCGTGCATATTAAGACTGCGCCTGGTTCGAGCCACACCCCGCCGGGGCTTAAGGCGATACAGACCGCCATAGGGTTCGGCCTGGATAGTGCGCAGGCGACAAAAAGAGACCCCTATATAGCCAAGGCATGGGAAATAGAGGGGAAGTTCGTTGAGGATATAAATGCCAAGCTTGCAGCGCGCGGCATGACCGTCAACTCATCGGCCGATCAGGTAAGCATGAAGCAAAAAGGCCTACGCTCACTTGTCAGCAACTTGCTAAAGGGCAGTCCCATCCCAAACGATATGCGCGTGACCGAAGAGGTGGGGCTCGACGATTGGCTGACCTACTCTCCTTTCTTCAACAAAGAGGCGAGATCACAACGTGATGAGCGGGAGAATAGTCTCCAAAAATACCTAGTAACGAAAGAGGGCGAGGGTGGTGGGAGGAAACGCTACGGCATCGATATGGCGCACGTCCCTCCTTTCTACCGCCAGAATGAATTAAAACGTCTTAACAGAGCAGCCGAGCGTCTCGAGCTCGCTAAAGCTCGCGCGAGCGCTCCTCAAGAAAACCCCTGAGAGTCTCTGTTACTTCCGGGATATTGTTGACCGGAAGGATGTGGTTCGCATTTTCCATAAGAACAAGCTGCGAGTCCGGGAGGAGTTTATGGAGCCGCTCCGCGTTTGCAACAGGAATGACCGTATCTTTCTTTCCGTGCACTATTAAGACGGGGAGCGTAAGCCCGTGCCACCACTCGTCGGTATCGAGCCGGTAGATGTGCCTGACGCAAAAAATATACACTCGTGCACTCGTGTTCCGGATATCCGGAATGATGCGCCGCAAACTCCAATCTCCTGTTGGAGCGTACTTTGAGTAATCAACGTGGCCGCGTGGCTCCGAATTGAACGGCAAGACGAGCGACAAGGCGCCGAAGATTGCGGTAACGACCTGCGCGAACGGCAGCCACCACGCCTGTGAAGCACCGTACGTCGGGCTGAGGAATACTGCAGCCGAGAATTTCCCCGGCGCTTGCTTGATGGCGGAGAGCGCGAGTAGCGTACCGAAGGAGTGTCCGACGACGATACAGTGTTCAATCGAGAGATGCTTGAGCAGTGCTGTAATATCCTCGGCTATCAAGTCAGGCGTATACGCATCGTAGAAAAAAAGTTTCCTCGACCTTCCGTGACCACGAAGGTCGAGGGAGATAATGTTGTAGGAGTCCTCAAATGCACGTTCGTACGGTAGCCACACCGAGGAGCTACCGGAGAGTCCGTGGACGAAAAGTAGCGTCTGCCGGTTCGGGAGGTACTCATTCGCCCGATAGTAGAGCCCCCGCTCTTCAAAAAGCGCCTCTTTCATACTTTTGAATGTTCCGCGACAACACGTGTATACAAAGTATCGAAACGTTCAGCTATCGCTGGCTCCGAGTACGACTTCCCTAATGAATGAGAACGCTCCGAGAATGTATGCTGAAGTCCACTCTCGCGTAGAAGTTTTAGTGTGTGTTCTGCAAGAGCGGGTACGTCGTCGGGCGGCAGCAAATAGCCGCTTTTCTCGTCTTCGACCATCTCAGCAAGACCAAGCGAGTGTACGGCAATGACAGGGAGTCCGACCGCCATAGCCTCAAGAACCGCGAGCGGCATGTTCTCGCTCTTACTTGCCGTCACGAACACATCAGCTGCCTGTAAATACTCGACCAGTCGCTGTCCGTAGACAAAACCGGTAAATCGAACGTTTTTTTCGAGACCAAGTTCGTGAACAAGTGCTTCGAGGTCCCTCTTCCCTGGACCGTCGCCGACGATGACGAACATCGCACTCGGCTCTTGCTCAACGACAGTTTTGAACGCGCGTATCGCCTGATCGATACTTTTCTCATAACTCAGCCGTCCCATATGGACCACGACCCTGTTCGGTAGATTAAGCTTTGCCCGTAGAGACTTCTGGTCTTGCGCTGGGCAATATATTTCCGTATCAACTGAATTCGGTACTATTTCGTACGGAGACTTTAAACCGTTCGCCTTCAACTCATCGATTAGGGAGCGCGTAGGACTCACGACGACGTCGCATCGATTGTAGTAGCCGACCGTTAACTTCCACGAGAGACGCTCGGCCCATGCGTAGTCGAGATGCACGTGCTTCAGGTAGTGATTGAAAAATGTGTGATGCGTACCGACGAGTGGCACGTGTAAAAATCGTGCCGCCCAAACGGCCTCCCACCCGACAGAGAACGGTGTGTGCGAATGGAGGATGTCCGGCTTGAACCGCGAGACCTTTCGGAGTGCGAGACCGACTGGCATTGTCGTGCGAACGCCAAGATAGATAGGAAGTCCGAGCGAAGGAAGCGTCTCAACACTGTAATCGTTGCCAGCCTTACTCTGGAGTTCTTGCTGCGAGCTCTTTGATACGGTGAATATGCGCACAACGTGCCCATGTTTCGCCAACATGCGCGCCGCGCGTTCGGCAGTATGCGCAACCCCGTTCACCTCAGGTGGAAATGTATCGGTAAAGAACGCGATTCTCATGTGGGTATTATCGCACTTTAGCGGGGCGATCGTCGGGGTTCTCCCTCGCCTCTCGCGTTGCCGTCGCAACGCTCGGGCTGGGCACCGCCTCGCTGTCTCGCGTACTCGCTCGACATCGCTCCGGCGTTCGATTCCCGACGCACGCAGATAAATCTGCGTACTACGTTCCGCCATGGGCGATCGTCGGGAATCGAACCCGAATTGAGAGCTCCACAAGCTCCAGTGTTGACCGTTACACCACGATCGCCATCAAACCATGGCAGTCTAGCAAATCCACGCTTTCCATGCGACTTAGCGTGCGCCCGTTAATGCACTGAGACCTCCAGCGGAACAGGAGATGTGACGTCATCTACGCGGAATGATACTCTCCCGATGACTTGCCCAAACTCTGTTTTCACGTTGACGCGCCACGAACCCTCCGTTAAATCGGTTTTCACCGAATAGCCACGATATCCTGCTTCACGTCCACCAACGATAAAGAACGGTATGGTTTCATCCGTCACCCACTCGCGCTTCGCCTCATCGTAATGTTGCCACTCATGCACGATGGTAGTCGTGAGACCTGCCGGTGCAAAGATGGCGGTGAACACGTAGGCTGACTCCCCCGGAGCACGATGAAAGACAGTCTGCTGTGGCAAGAATTTCATGTACCATCCGCCTTCTTCCCCGAGAAGCCGATACTCGCTGTCCCGCCGCACGACGTCGTGGTACACACCCGATTCTTTCAACGCCAGTGGAAGTGGAGGTATCGCACCTGTAAAATAGAGAATATTGAACACGGTGAAGATCGTAGCGATAGAGCGCGCAATAACGGTGCGCTCTATTCGCACCAACTCCGGTGTTAAATACGACTGCAGATAGAGAAACCCCGTTATCACGACGAGACTTGTTACGCCACTTGCAAAAAATACGTACGGCCCTATCACTCCGAAAAGGATGGGGATATAAAAGATGAGGAACGAAAAGAGTACGGTGAAAAGTATGCTCACCTGAAAAGAGAAGCGCATGTAAAAACGAACGAACCGTTCGTTTGCAATAAGAAGTACCGCGAGCGCGCCCACAAATATCCACGTGACGGTGAACGCTGCACTCCTCGAGTACAGCGAGAGAAACGCGATGAAAAGACCTCCGAACGCGTACTGCGAAACGACTGGTAAGAACGGCGTTATTTTAAGAAGCCACCACTGTTGCAACTTACCCGTTTGGATAAGACCGATGAGGACGATGATGGATGCGGCAAGCGAAAGGTAAAAAAAGAGCACGAGACTTGTGAGGAGCGTGTCGACACGCCGCAAGAGAAAAAACGTATCGATAAGAAGCGCCGCAACGAGCGTAAGCGGCGAGACGTAGCGCATGTACCACTCTGCTGCCTCTTCGACGCTCTTCGGAAGCTTGGGGAGTCTGGGACGTACCATACTCATTTGGTATCTCTATAGCGTGGAGCTTTCTCCTCCGCACCACTGCGATGGTTGGCAAGACGTGCGAGTGCATAGAAAAGAGAGGAAAGCCTGTTCGCATACGCGCGGCTCGATTCCGAGATGGCTCGCTCTCCCGATTCATGCAAAGTAACGAGACGTCGCTCCGTGCGCCGGCTTACTGCACGCGCTATGTCGAGCCGCGCAGAGAGCTCGGACTCCCCGAGTACAAGGAATGTTTTTGTTTCCGGTAATTCGTTCTCGATATCATTGATGAGACCGCCCAGCGCTTCAACGCTGGAAGAAGGTACCGACTTCTTGGCGCCCGCCGCTTCGGCAAGGATAGTAAAAATATGGTCCTGCACTTCGTGCAAAAGCTCCTTCACCGTTCGCTCTCCTGCTTGAAAATCATCCGGACATGCGACCTTGCACCATCCCGTAATAGCGTTGAGCTCGTCGAGTTGTCCGAGACACTCAAAGATGGGTGACGACTTCGACACCCGCGCCCCCGGCGGCGAATCAAACAGCTTTGTGGTGCCTTTATCGCCTTTGCCTGTAAATAAAGCCATCGACACAGTCTATCAAATGTGCGCGGGAGAGGACTTGCACCTCCACGCCATTTCTGGCACTGGCACCTCAAGCCAGCCTGTATACTAATTTCAGCACCCGCGCATTACAACTGCTCGCCCACTATAGCTAACATCTCTGTTGTCTTCAAATGCTTTCGGGAAAGACATATGGAACGCGGCTCCGCATACATTCTGCGTAAAACAAGAAGGCCTTCCCGTTTCGCATATTTCAACTGAGAGACACCGTGACCTCTCGCGGTCGTGATATGCCCTCGTATGTGCAAATTTCTTTCAATACTGAACCTAAGCCATTCGATGAACACAGGACTTGCTGAGGCGAATTGTACATAAAACATGAAACTTGATCTCCATCTTTTATCCCAATACGAATACGTCGAACCATCACCATCAAAGACTCCTCGCAAGAAATCAAAAAAATATTTCTTCGGTATTTTGAGTGAACCAATGGTCTTCGATTTTGCAGGAGTCAATCCTATCGATACGAGGAATTTATAAAAAAGCACATTGCTGAATTGAATACGCGGCGTAGTGGCACCTGTAAGGCCTGACGTTGTTCTCCCGATAGTGAGTTTCGTTTTTAACACACGTTGGAAGTTGGATAAAATCTCTTTATCTTTTGACACAAGAATGACGTTTCTGCCACCCGAGAGACAACCATCAGTCGCAATAAGCCCGATGATATATGCCAAGTCAGATGTCCACTTCCTAGGCGCAAGTTCTTTTGGCTTCGGCCCTCGCTTTCCCACGCAAACATTGTATCATGACTCAAGGTAATAGCGTCTACCAATTGTTGATAAATAAAAAGTGCCCTGCTACTTCTTTTGGACATCTGTTCCAGCTTCTGCAACAACGGGCTCGCTCTCTTCGCGCACCTCCGCTTCCGCTTCCGCTTCAAGTTTTGATTCTTGCGCGGGCGTACCTCCCATCATGCGTGTGCGGCGGAGTTGGCGTCGCGCTTCGCGTGCGACCTTCTCACGGATGTAGTAGAGCTTTGCTCTGCGCACGCGACTTCGCTTCACCACTTCTATTTTTTCTATCATCGGCGAGTAGAGCGGGAAGACCTTCTCCACGCCCACCCCTGAGAGTACGCGGCGTACGGTAAAGGTGGCTCCCGCTTCGGTGCCGTGCTTGCGAGCAAGTACAAGACCCTCAAATATCTGAATGCGGTACTTGCCTTTCTCTTCTTCGATCTTTTGGTGCACACGCACGGTGTCCCCCGGACGAAGGTCCATGGTCTTGCGCGCCTCCATATCTACCGGTGAAATTTTCACTGTCATGACGGCGCACTATACCATTCGACTCCCTAGAAAACAATATCGAATGTTTTGAGCTGTTCTGAAGGCTTTCTCCACTCGACACTAACATCAGATACCTTCGCAAGAAAGGGACCCTTGCGTAGGTATTCGATAAACTTTTCAAGCTTGTCGGAGTAGCCCTGAGCGAGCACCTCGACCATAAAATCGGGCGTGTTGCGCACGTACCCGGTAAGCACCAAGTGCCGCGCATGCTTCACGACGAAGTCTCGGTAGAACACCCCCTGCACCCTTCCTTTAACAAAACATCGGATTTCTTCTACTTCCATGTGCGCGCTGAGGGATTCTCCCGCGACTTTCAGCTCGCCGTCGCTCGCCGAAGTCTGGGCACCGCCTCGCGATGCGATAAGCTTATCGCACATCGCTCCGGCGTTCGAATCCCCCACGCACCGTACGCAGGTACGGTGCTAGCGGCCACTCACTCTGTTCGTGTGCGCGCTGAGGGATTCGAACCCCCGACCTTCTCTGTGTAAAAGAGTTGCTCTACCACTGAGCTAAGCGCGCCCTACTTCGCTCCGGCTTCTGCCGGAGCTACGAAGGGCAAGCGTTAGAACGAAGTCTACTGCCTGTCCGTCCGTAGCTCGAGCGCAAGCGAAGAGCGGAGGAGGAAGCTAAGCGCGCATTACGGTTGAACTCTAATGTACCCGTCTTTTATCATTTTCTCAATGTAGTCTCTTCTTTTCAGGCCCTTGAGTTTTTTCTCGACCGATCGAGCGTCCCTAAGTGTTTGGTATCGCTGTTTGAGCACAAGCCTTTCAACGCTAAGACGTTTTGTTGTTGTCGTGTGTCCATGCACGTGATGCGAGAAACGCTTTCCTAAGTCGACCGTGCTACCAATGTAGTACTGCCGGTTGTCCGTCAGCAGAATATACACCCATGCCATGTGCCCCCACCAGGAGTCGAACCCAGATCCTCGCCTTAGAAGAGCGCTGCTCTATCCATTGAGCTATGGGGGCGATGAAGCCTCATTCTATCCAAGCCGACGATTCGAACCAAGTTCGGATGTCGGCTCCCCGACCATTTCGACATGGCGTCGGAATGCGTCGGGGTTGAACTACGAGGGGCTTGCAACAATCCTATATCGTCTCCCTCCAAACTTCCACTATCGCGATGGGTCAGCAATACGAGGTGGGTTCTTTGCGAGGAACTCATACTGTGTACGACGCGCCTCTAGGTTGTCGACCGTCTCTTGAAGGTCCTTTGGATTGAGCAGCAGCGGTCCACCACCTCCGCTCAAAAGTAAGGCCGAGCTGTCTTTCCCACCATTGAGCACCTCAAGAAGTTTGGAGCCTCCATAGGAAGCAATGCTCACGAAGATAACAGCCGCTACCAGAAGTATCGCTCGCCAGTATATGTTCGCAAGCACTCGCAGCTGTTCTGGCTCGTGCCGATATCGCCATGCGTCCCATATACGTATCAGGCCTTTTGGTATCCACTTTTTCATATTACTGGGATGTCTGCTGTGGTAAAGATCCGTACTCGTGCGACCATCCGCCATGTATTTTGCCCAGAGCCGCCAGAAGCTGAAGATAAACGCTCCAACTGCAATTCCCCGAAAGAAGCCGGGGCGGGAAGCGACTCAAGAAGTGCCGCAGTATGGACGACCTGCGCGAACGTCCCCTGTGCCTCGACGATGAAAGAAACTGAGCGCACTGGTGATACAGAACCGGACGTAGAGACAGAGAGTCCCTGACCGACCTGTATTGGAATTCTCGTCTCTTCCGCGACAGCTTCGATCGTTTCAAGCATCTGTACGACATCGGCATCCGCAATGTTCTCAAGCGTTGCGCGTGCCTCTTTCGTCTCTCGTGCGACCGCGCGCTGACGCAAGACCGCCGTATACTCTGCTGATTCTTGTTCCATACTCACGATCTGTGAAAGACCCCCCGCTTCAGCCGAAGAGATGGCCCATGCGAAGTACCCGACTCCCGACCATACAATGATCATCGCTAAGAATGCGGACCACGAAAGATGTTTCTTGAAAAAGTTCATACGAATACTTCAGAACGCCCCAGTAAGCGTTACGGTGAAATGTCCACCCTCAACACCTGCAAGCGCTCCTATCGGCACAGAAACACTAGTGAAGCGTGGGTCGTCCAGAAGCGTCGTTCGGTACTTGCTGGTCGCATCACGCGACGCGCTCGTTCCACTAAGAACGATGGTCCCTGGGTCTCCCGGCGTATATATAATGTTCGTTATTGCGATACCGGAAGGACGAACGTTCAGGACGTCTCCGAGCACCCCAACGAACGACACGGTCGAAGAAGCGACCGGCTTTAGCTCAAGAAGTACGATCCTTGTTTCATCGAGACTTTGGCGCTCAGATTCGTCAATGCGCGCTTGCGAAGGAGAAGCACCGGACGCTTCCGCGGGGATGTGCCCCGCGCGTAAAATAGTGTACGCAGGCACCAGCGCAAGCAGACTGAAAAGACCACATGCAGTAAGGATAAGAGAACCCGTAAGAATAAAATGACCTCTGTAAAAGCTCCGTGCTCGACCAAGAGACTGCTGTGGGAGAAGATTTGTCATACGCGTATTACACGCCGCGTAGTGCAAGGCCGATCGCTGTTGCGTACTGCAGCGATGTCCGACGATTAATTTGCGGGATGCATTCGTCAAACGAACATACGTGTCGCCACACGTTCGGTCGTATGACCTCCACTTGCACACGCGCCGCAATATAGTCTGCAAGACCCTTAAGGTTCGCAGCGCCTCCGATGAGGAATACCTGCTCGACCGGTGTCACTCGCTCGCCATGCTCGTTCCTGCGCGTATCCCAATAATGGAAATGCCGAGCCACTTCATCCGCAAGTGCGGAAGCTGTACCCGTAACCGCCTCTACGCCAGGGGAAGCCTTTCCACCCTTTGCAAGGAGTCCTTGCTCATTTTTGAATGCTTCTACCTCTTCCGGAGTAAGTGAGAGTTTCTTCGCGATCGCACTGTCGATCGCCCCGCCTCCAACCGCAACGGTTGAAGTAAATATAGGAACTCCCCGCTTCAACACTGAGATCCCGGTGCGTAGACTGCCAAAGTCGACAAGCAGCGTGATCGGCTCGTCATCTCCTCTGCCTGAAACCGCACGCGCGATCGAACTCGCTTCTAGTTCAAGAGAAAGAAGGTTGATGCCCGCTTCTGCAAATGCAGCTGCATAACTTTCAGCAAGTTCACGCGGGAATACGACAACGCCGACCTCCTCGCCGATACCGTCATCGTGCTGCAGTATGATTTCGAAGTCATATACTGCGGCGGTTGGCGCAATAGGGACCCGATCCTCCAATTCAAACTCGATCATGGAACGTACCTGTTCTCGAGACGACCCTTCGGGCACATGCATGTTGAACACGTAGGCAGACTCCTCCGGCAACGCCGCATGAGCGCAATCGACCCTCATTTTTGCCTTGAGTTCGGCTAAGACCTCTCCAAGTGCTGATACGTCTTTGACAATACCGTTCTCCACAATACCCGCAGGAAGAGATTCGTGCCCGTAGGAGGTGATGCTCGTACCGTGTTCGGTTTCTTCCAAAACGATCCACTTGACCGATGCGTCTGAAATATCGACACCCGCTGCAGGTGGCAAGAGCGTGCGTGGACGGGGGAACCAACGCGAAAGCGTACCTGAGACGGCACGTATGCTACGAGAAAAACCCGGCGTGGAAAGCGAAGTTCCCATTACAGCCAAGTATACCGCGGCTAGCGGAGCTTGGTCCCCACTGGGAGCGTTCGTTCTGGAAACAAAAGCGCAACGCCGTCCTCGTCACTTGCAGCAAGCAACATTCCCTTACTCTCAACTCCTCGAAGTACGCGAGGGGCAAGGTTCACAATGTAAGGAAGCTGCCGCCCGACGAGTTCTTCCGGACTCTTCCACTGCGCTATACCGGAAACGATAGCGCGTTCACCGAGTTCACCGAAGTTTACCGTACATTTGATGAGTTTATCCGTATCTGGGACCAGCTCAGCTGCAGTAACGGTGCCGATACGTATATCGAGCTTGGAAAAGTCGTCGTACGAGATCTCTGGCATGAAGAGTTCAGTGTACCGCACCAGCATGCATATCTAAATAACGTTGCAAAATAAGTGCGGCGGCGGCGGCATTATTATGTTCTTGTCCCTTCGGCGCATAGCGGGACGCCTCTATCGAACTACCAGCCTCATACGCAAACTCGCTCGGGATCGCCACTGCCCTCGCGAGCTCTGCGGTAAATGCCTGCATTTCAGGGGTAACGGTGTTCGCTTCTCCGCCCCAGCTTAAGGTATCTCCAATAATGATCTTCCCCACCTTCTCCTGCTCCGCCATGCGCGCGACGAACTGTAGAAGTTTTCCATCGTTCGGCACTTCCGCACGCGGGAACGCAATTTTCCCCTCGTCATCGGAGATCGCGATGCCTACGCTCTTGGAACCGTAGTCTACTCCCAAATACTTCATAGTAGTTTTGATGTTTTATACACGTCGGGTTTGTGTGCGACAAGCCTGACAATGCGTACCTGTATACCCTCCTTTTTAAGGTCTTCCTCAAGATGTTCGACGTACTCGCCGTGCTGGTCATAGCCGAGCGCAATGATGTCTGGTCGTTCCTCGGCAATATGACGAGTGTACCCTAACTCCTCTCCAAGAACTGCCTTGTCGACCAAGGGGTGCACTGCCACGTTCGCGAGACGCTCTGCTTCGTGATGCCGCGGCGAGAAGCCCTTCACGCGGGTCGCGACGCTGTCACGCGCGATGGAGACGATGAGATACGGTTCTGCAGCCCCTCGACCTTGCTCGGAGTGAGCAAGTCTACGAGCTTGCTCAAAAAAATCTTCATGCCCCGGATGTACGGTGTCGAACGTTCCGAACACCATTATCTTCGTCATACTTTCTTTGTATCCGACCCTACGAGTTCCCACAACATATCGAATTTTTGTTTTTCCGCCTCCGTAATTGTCTCGCTTTCGATGACGACTGTCATCATTTCTTCTGAGCCGGAGAGGATCACAACCTTATTATCATAAATGAGCGTCGTCCCCTTCCATTTGTACTGTTCCGGCAGAAAACGAATCTCGCGTAATTCTTTTCTATGGTCGCGTCCTTTGACATTTTCTTTCGTATCCGCAGTCCACAAACATCTGATGGAAATGTTGTTCTTTACCCGCGCAGGCACGTAGTAGTTCATGTCATATTCTTCGCCGAGCGTTTTGTGCGATTCTGTCAAAGAACCGATGTGCCGCAAAAGATTTCCCGGCTTCTTCAGCGAATCCTCGAGTGCGAGGCGATACCCTTCCTGCCCCTCAAAAAATGAAAGTTTCGGTTTCTTGTCTTTCTTTCGCTCGAGTGCTTTTAGATGCGGCAACGCAGTAGCAAAGTCGCCGAGTTCTTTCTTCCGAAGCGCGAAAAGCGAGTCCGGACTCATCGCCGCGAAGTGCATCCCACCGCGCATTTTGAAACTCCCCATGATGCCGCGCTTTTCGAGCCCCTTGAATATCTGATACGCTGTGCTTCTTTTAAGCCCCGCCTGCTTCGCGAGCCTCGACATAGGGGCATCTCCCACATTTAGAGCAGCCAAGTAAAGCCCTGTCTCTTTAGAGCTAAGCCCTATTCCCTCCAAAACATCTTCGATTTTCTCCATATTGTCGTCTTTTTGGACAACACAAATATAGCGAAATTGCCCTAAAAATCAAGATATCTTTACTATCACAGTAAGTGGTGTCAACATCTATGGACTAAATCGGCTTCCCGTTGCACAGTCTCGCCGGTCAATAGCCGGCCAACAGAAAGGATGCCTGTCATGAATCCCTATAAGCGTGCCTACCACTACTTGATCCTTGCGCGCATTGCTGCAGGGCTGGTTGTTGTGATTGCTCTTGGACTTGCTTACTGGAAATGGACAGAAATTGATGGTGACGGCATGATGCCTCTCTTCCGTTTCTTTCTCGCTTTGGCTTGGATAGTTCTCGGACTCGGGCTCTTCTTGTTCTCATTTCGGCGTAGTGCACCAAGACGATGAGTACAACAGCTGCGCGGCACACGCGTCGTGCGGTTACCCTCAACTCGCAAACATGGAGAACGTTATGGCCATCAACAAGCGCAACTTGCTCAAAGCAAAAGAGGCGAAGCACATAGCCAAAAGGCGTGCAGCGGCAATTCAGAAAGAGGGGAATGCTCAATTTAGAAAATGGGAGGCTGAACAAGCCGCTCTCAGGGCCGATGAGAGAAGGAGAGAGCGGCTGGAGGCCCACAAAAAGGCAGACGCGCTAATTGAGAAACACGGTCTCATCGAGATAATTCGAAACAAGATACGTGAAGCGATTGACCGCGGAAAATCCTCGCTGAACTACATGCCGCTTCTTCCATCCGGAGATCCTTGGAATAAGTGGAGCTACGAAACCGATGTCATTCACATCGTGTATAAACGAGCCGTTAAGGAACTAAAGCTTCGCGAGCTCGGTTACAAAACGAGGATAGACGAGGATGAGCTCATTATTGCGTGGAAATGAATCTCAAAAAATTCTGCCCGGCCGCGGTCAATCTGCGGCCGGATTTTTTTTGAAATATTCGCGGACTTTTTCTATATCGTCGGCAATCGCGGCGCGGAGGTCCTCGTCGTTGGAGAACGTTTTTGCATCACGGAGCTTTTGCAGAAGTTCGATTGTAATCTCTTTGCCATACAGGTCTAAGTTCTTGTCGAGAATATGCGCTTCAAGTACATCGCGCTTTTCGTCGGCGAATACAGCAGTTGGATATTGTTTCCCTTCAATAACCACACGCGCAGCATAGATTCCGGATAGTTCCATATATGGAACTATGATATTTGCAGTCGGGAACCCGAGCTCGTGTCCGCGCTTTGTACCCTTTTGCACAACCCCCGTATATAAATTCTTCATTGCGGAGGGTGCAGGACTCGAACCTGCAAGCCCTTTCGGGCCCTAGTTTTCAAGACTAGTGGCTTACCATTCGCCGCAACCCTCCGAGTCAATCATTACCTTTTAACCAACTCTTTTCAAGATAGTGCTCTTCATAGTGGCAATTGGGACAAATCAGTTCCAAATTTGAGATATCATTATTTCTGCGATTCCGGTCTTTGTGGTGAACGTGCAATATTTCTTTTTTGTTGTATCCGCATCGTTCGCATGCAGATCCCTTCTGTTCTAAAAGTCGTATCTTCATCGCTCTCTCCGCAACCACCTTGTCACGTGGACGTCCCAGCTTATAGCGGATTCCCGTCCTATATTTGTTTGTGCATGCTCTACTGCATGTGCGTTTATGCGCACCCGCAAGTATCGGCGCGCTGCACACGATGCATGGCGTTTCTCTTCGGCAAGAAATCCCGTAGCACGCCTGCGAGCAGAAAGCCCTGCCGTTGCTGAGCCTTAGATGAATTGGCCGTCTGTATACTGGCGACTTGCAGACCGAGCATGTGCTATTTGGATTTCTTCGGTAATCCTCCGCCATTCGACCAGTATACCAGCACTATTCACAGGCAGGGCTGGAAGTCGCAAACTACGGGGTACAATACCACCATATGAAAAGTAGAGGTTTTACGCTTATTGAATTACTCGTAGTAATCGCTATTATCGGTCTTCTTGCGTCAATCGTTGTCGCATCTCTCGGCAGTGTGCAGTCGAAAGCGCGTGATGCACGTCGGGTCGCAGACATCGACGCCCTTAAGAAGGCGATGACGATATACTCGACGAACAACGGCACATTCCCGATCGCATCGGCAACGACTACACTTGCTGCGACTTCCACGCCTGGCGCGGCCCTCATCTCAGACGGAGCTATCAACACGATCCCAACCGACCCGAACGGTTCGCAGTACAACTACGTATCGTACTCAAGCGGAAGCACGTATAACATCAACTTCTGTCTTGAAACAGATTCGATCAGTGGGTTTGCATCGGGTTGTGATAACTACGTAAGACCGTAAAACTCCCTCAAAGCCACTTGAAAACCGCCCTCGATGAGTTTAAGGGCGGTTTTCGTTTAAATCCATAGTAGAATATTTCACATGCCTCCTTCCGCGCCTGTGCCTATCCGTTGGCATGCCTATGAACACGAGCACGTAGAGCGCGGACGTGACTGGTACTGGGCACTCGGCATATTCGCTGGCGCAACAGCACTTATCAGTATCTTGCTAGGCAACGTGCTCTTTGCCCTTCTTATCCTCGTTGCAGCAGCGACGCTCGGAATACTCGCTTCTTCCCCACCGCCGCTCGTTGAGTTTGAGCTCTCGGATCGCGGTATTAAAGCAGGCGGTACCATGCATCGCTATGAGGAGATAATCTCCTTCTGGGTCGAAGACCACGACGCAAACCCGCCGATCCTCCTCGTTGACACTATAAAGTGGCTTTCACCGAATTTGGTTATCCCGCTCGGAGACGCGGAACCACATCTCGTACGAGCGTATCTTTCAGAGCGCGCAGAAGAAGTCCCTATGAAAGAACCTATTTGGCACAAGATAATCGAGTTCTTTGGCCTCTGATTACTTGATCGCAACGGCAGTACTTGCCTCGCGAGTGCCACCTCCTATCGTTGTGCATTTCAATACGAAGGTCGCCCCGGTGGAAAGAGGTGGGGTTTGCGCAGTACCATTCACGCTGGTATTGCCAGCATGCTGGTTTGTAAATTGCGGAAGATCAGGGCTTGAAATGACACACGACTGCATACCTGAAGTTACCCAGCCGAGCGCTGCACTCTCTCCTGCATTAACCGCCTTTGGATTTGATATCAGTACGATGGCCGGTTTTGCGATCTGCACGTTGCACTGTTTTGAGATGCTTTGCCCCCGGTCCGAACAGGTCAGGGTGTAGGTCGCGATATTCGCGTTCACTGGAGGAGCAGTGAGCGTTGCCGTGGCCGTGCCCGAAAGCGCCCCGTTTGTCTGGAACCCGGACCCAGAGCTTACTCCTGAGGAACACGAATATGCTATGGCGATAGACATGCCAACGTCTGCTATTTGCGGCTGACACGAGAGCTGTCCGGCAAGTTGTGCGCCTGCACCCCCGCCGCTTCCGGTCGGAACGCACTGCCAGCCACTTACGCATGCACCGCTATACGTCGGGCGCCACGAGCCATTCTGACAATTCGAAGGGTCTGGTTGTGTCGGCGCAGGCTGGCACTGTTGCCCTTGTGTCGGTGCCGGCGCGCATTGCCCCGACATTTGTTGCGACGAACCGAACAGCGCGAATATCCCGCCAGACGACCCTGTCGTTGTTTGCTGTGCACAACCGTACTGACAGTACTGGATGGGGGTGTCAACACACTGGTTGTTGCGTGAATAGAGTGTATTACCGGAACATATCGCTTGCCCGGCAGGACATGTGCCTGCTGGCCGCGGTGTTGTATTTCCAGCCCCCGGTTGTCCGGCGCCAGTAAGACCTTTTAAGATATCTCCGATCCCCCCTCCACCCCCTGAAGGCTTCGAAGTGTTTGGAAATGTCGTCTGTGGTCGTGGCGGTCCTTGCTGATAGCCGCTTTGCGCATATGGTTTTTGCTCAGGAGGTTTACTCGGTGTGGGGTCTTTAAGTGTCGTCTTTGCAGCCGCGAGTCGTTGCCTCTGCACCTCAAGGTCAGCGAGCTTCTTCTGTGCTGCCTCCGCCTCTGCTTTTGCCTTATCCGCCTGTTGTTCAAATTGCGTACAATCTTCCAGTAACCCTTCACCGTTACAGGTCGCAAGCGCATTAAGAGCGGCTTCTCGCTTTGCTGCTGCTTCCGATGCTGCTCTCGCGGCTTCACCAGCCTCGCTGTTAACTTTCGCCGCTTCCGTAGAAAACGCATCGTCCAGGATTCTACGTTCAGACGGACTTAGAGAACTGTTGACTGCTTTTTGTACCTCTGTCGGCAAATTCTGATAAACATCAGGACTTTTTGCTCCATCAAGCAGAGGCCTATCTCCCGATACGACCACGTTTTTACTGCAATTCTTACCTGTACTATCACAAAACACCGTCACACACTTTCCTACCTCGGGAACATCTTGACTTGTCACAGAGGTGATGGTTCCTTTACCGTCTGCGCCCACCTTGACTGAGGACTTTTTCCCAAAGCAGGTAAGCTCGCGTGTGCCAGAATCAATAAGAACACCGACACATAAGTCCTTCTCGTTAGTAGCCCCTGCGGTTTTCACATCGAAGTTTTGAGTTACTGGTGGAGTTTCTTTCCCGCCAGCTTTCAGCAGTGCACACTTCTTATCTGCCGCCTGTTTAAGCTGTGCCGCTGTCATAACACTCGCCGCGACCTGCGACGTCTCAGAGGTCGAGGAAAGCGACGGGGTGGCAAGCTCAAAGGTGACAACTGCACCAGTACTAAAAACTAGTGCAACGGTCAGCAAGCCAAGCAGCGACATACCACGACCTCCCCCATGAGGAGATGTATTCATGTGGCAATGATACTCCTATTATGTGCAAACGCGGCAGGGAATGTGGAAAAGATGCCCAATTACTGCTACATTGCCGGAACGCCCCTCGTCGTTCAATGGATAGGACGCATCCTTGCGGAGGATGTAATGTGGGTTCGATTCCTGCCGAGGGGAACAAAGTGACCCGAGAGCATGACGTTGACGTCATGCGAGCTGGAATCGAACGCCGGAGCGATGTGAGCTCAGCAGAGCGAACCGCGAGGCGGTGCCCAGACCGAGGTGAGTGACGACGAGCCGAGAGTCGCGGAAGGTTCCTAGAGGGACAAAAACTACGAAAGTGCACTGATGCGTTTTGAGATCCTCGATTTCATTCGAGCGGCAGTGTTTTTCTTTATCGTTCCACCTTTCGCAGCCTTATCGACGGCCTTATAGAGAGCTGAGAGCTTTGCAGACGCACTCCTCGCATCCTTTGCTGCGACAAGCTTGGAAACTTCCTTAACGATGTCCTTCATCGTCTTTTTGCGGCGAGTAGTAAAAATACGGCGACGTTCGCTCGCACGCAGGGCCTTTTTTGCTGAACTCGTCTTTGCCATTCCGACGATGCTACATGATTGGAGAGTGTGTTGCAAGGCGCTATGATGAGACGATGATCGGAAGCGTTGAGGGTGCTGTTTCCGCAAAACGCGCGGGGTTCATAATTCTTGCCGCTGGAGGCGTTGGGTACAAAGTCGCGGCTACGCGCGAAACACTGGCTCACTGCAAAGTTGGCGAGACGATGTTCCTTTGGACACACCTTGCCGTGCGTGAAGACTCGCTCGATCTCTATGGGTTCAAGACGGAGAACGACGTGCACTTCTTCGAGCTCCTCCTGACCGTCCCCGGCGTGGGCCCCAAATCGGCGCTCGCGATACTCGATATGGCGCCAGTGGAAACACTTCACTCTGCTATCGCACAAAGCAACACGCAATACCTTACGAAGGTCTCCGGTGTCGGCAAGAAAACAGCTGAGAAGATCGTTCTTGAGCTGCGTGATAAGGTCGGTAAAGAAACTGACGTACACGGTACGCTTCAGGGAGACGAAGACGCACTCGAGGCGATGCGGAGTCTCGGTTATTCGGTGCGTGAAGCACGGGATGCGCTCCGCGCAGTTCCGCGCGAGGTGATCAAAAGCAACGACCGTCTACGCGAAGCTCTACGGATACTTGGGGCAAAGTGACCTACACATCGGACATGGTGAGCTCGATCAAAAAAATCATTCAGGCGATACTTCCCTCCTGGGCCCTCGAACGAGGACTTGCCACATACCACTATACTCTTGCGAAATTCGGAGCAATGCTCTATGGCTACCCGTCACGGTTCATCATGGTTATTGGTGTTACCGGTACGAAAGGAAAAACCACTGTAACAGAAATGGTGAATGCGATCCTCGAAGAAGCGGGGCACAAAACGGCACTCATCAACTCGATACGGATCAAGATCGCAGACGAATCAAAAGAAAATACGATGCGAATGTCGATGCCGGGGCGATTTTACATTCAGGATCTCCTCACAAAAGCGTGCAAACAGAGCTGCACAGTAGTAGTACTCGAGATGACATCGGAAGGGGCCCGCCAGTATCGCCACCGCGGTATCGAACTAAACGCACTTATCTTCACCAACCTTGCACCCGAACACATTGAATCACACGGTTCTTTCGCTGCATACGCCGACGCCAAACTCGAGATCGGCAAGCAGCTCGCGCGCTCGCGCAAACGCCCTCGTATCATGGTGGCAAATGCCGACGACAAGGAGAGCACACGGTATTTGACCCTTCCTGTAGAGGACGTGCTCCCGTATTCACTATCTGCACAGAAGCCGTACATTTCAGATGAACACGGTGGTTTTTTTACTTTTGAGAACGAGAAGATCTCGTTGCAGCTTCCGGGGGAATTCTCCCTCAAGAACGCGCTCGCCGCGGCAACGCTTGCACGAGGTATGGGAATTCATCCTTCTGTCATTAGACGAGCACTTGAGAGGATCCGAGATATCCCAGGGCGTGCGGAACGCATCGATGCTGGTCAGGATTTCACCGTTGTCGTTGACTACGCACATACACCCGACTCACTTATCGCTCTATATGAAGCATACAAAAAATCCCGGAAGATCTGCGTCCTTGGTTCTACCGGCGGCGGACGTGATACATGGAAGAGACCTGTTATGGGCCGGATCGCGGAAGAACATTGCGACGTTGTACTCCTGACAGACGAAGATCCGTACGACGAAGACCCTGGGCAGATCATCGAGGATATCGTTCACGGTATGACAAAACGGCCAGAGATCGTGATGGACAGACGCCTTGCTATTCGCCAAGCACTACGGCTCGCCCGTACCGGCGACGCCGTTCTTATCACTGGCAAGGGTACGAACCACGAGATCTACGGTCCACATGGTTCGACCACTCCATGGAGCGACACGGCGGTCACACGCGAGGAGATCGAAACACTCGTACGCAAGGTAACGGTATAATGCACGCATGATACAGCGCATCCTGATAGGCTTTGCGATCGCAACCGTTGCCATTCTTATCCTTCTTTGGCTTGCTACCGGAGGGATACAAAATATCGCTGACATCGCTCGCAACTTCAATCCAAGCAAACTATTCTCCGGTGGAGCAGGACAATTCCGCCTTCCTTGGCAACCCGCTGTAGTCGATGGCGGTTTCGCTTTCGATGTGGAAAACACGTCGAACGAAGGTACAGAAGTGCCGCGCACATCGGAAGAGGAGCTGTCTGACTCGCAACGAGAATACGAAAGGCTTCGAAATGAGATAACGGACGCAAAAGTGTTTGGGGAACCGTCCCCTTATCGCGGGATGGTAACGATAGGGCAAGCAAACGAGAAGGCGGCGTCGCCGTCTGCCGAGTATATTGAACTGCGCTCGGCATGGGGCAATACCGCACCGATCAGCCTTGCAGGGTGGTCCCTACAAAGTGCGCTCACAGGGTTGCGGGCTTTTATCCCCCAAGGCGCAGGACTTTTTGTGCTCGGCGCCGTCAACGCTCAGGAAAGCATTACGATAAACCCGAATGGTGTTGTGTTCGTTTCAACCGGTGCCTCCCCCGTCGGGACTTCCTTCAGGGAGAATGCATGCACCGGATACTTGGAGGAACTACAGACGTTTATTCCGGGACTCTCGCAAAACTGCCCGCAACCGTCCGAACTGCTTCCATTAACACCCCAAAACCTCAGTACATACGGGGACGCGTGCTACGATATCGCCAGATCACTTTCATCATGCACGCTCCCGCAGACACTGCCCGCAAGTGTATCGCCTGCGTGCCGGATATTTTTGTCGAACAACCTGTCATACAATGGATGTGTGCAAAACTATCGTCATACCCAAGACTTCATACACGATAGCTGGCGTGTCTACCTCAACGCCAGCGGCGAACTCTGGCGCAATACGCACGACATCATTCGCCTCCTCGACGCCGAAGGGAGGACAGTCGACGTGATAAGTTACTGACGCGCTTGAAAAAGAATAACTCCAGCGGCAACCGCGACGTTGAGTGATTCTTTGGTGCCGTGCATTGGTATCTCGATGAGTTCATCGCACGCGTCGCGTGCAGCCTTCGAAAGGCCGTTCACCTCATTACCAAATACAAAAAGTGTTTTCCTCCGCACACGCACAGTACGGTAGTCCGACGCTCGTTTGTCTTGCTCAACCCCAACGATCTTCCAGCCGTCACGGTGTAACTTTTTTAACACCACCGCTAAAGACCGCGTGTGTTCCCACGCAACAGAGCGCTCGGCACCGAGGGCTGTCTTCGCGAGCTCTTTCCGTATCCGGCCAAACCTATCGATCGGAGCCGGTGTAAGTCCTGTGAGATGGACCGTCGAGACACCTGCCGCGTCTGCCGTGCGAAATATGGAGCCGACGTTATGCACGCTCCGCACGTTATGAAGTAGTATCGCGATTTCTTGCATGTCGACACGCTACCACACTCCCTTCCCTAGTTCCTCACCATTCATCCCTGTATACTGTGTTCCATGCTATCGATATTCCCCGAGATACTTTTCCTTTCTCCGTTCGCACCACTTATCATTCGTGCCGCCCTTGGTGTACTTATCGCATCGGGAGGATGGTCCAAGACGGCAAGTTCAGATGCCACCACACGGATCACGGGGTTTTGCGAAATTCTCCTTGCCGGAGTACTCCTTGTCGGAGCCTGGACACAAATTGCCGCCATTGTTGCAACGCTGTGGCTTGTTACTTCGCTCCTCTTCCCACAGTTCCGCGTATTTCCGAGGTCAACCGCCGCGCTCGCGCTCGCTATGGCGCTCTCACTCATCGTCACCGGCCCGGGCGCATTCGCGTTCGACCTCCCGCTATAGCCTTCTTGTCCGCCCACCAGGATTCGAACCTGGGACCGTCTCCTTAAAAGGGAGCTGCTCTACCAACTGAGCTATGGGCGGTCTTTGCCGCACTATAGCATCAGCATAAATGAGTTGCGAGAATTAGATCGACAGGTTCACCGTCACAAAATCTGTGACTGGCTTTCCTTCACTGGTGAGACACGAAATGGTGAACGTGGTTGCTCCAGAGAGCGGCACGGTAGCTGCTCCGCCCGAGAGCGCATGCTCTTCAAAACTTCCGTCGGGTGAGGAGATGGTGCACGACTCGACCCCTTTGCTGTTCCAAAAGACAGATGTGCGTGAGCCGAGCGGAACCTTGTCCGGCACTGCCCAGATATCAACCTCTGCCGGTATCGTTGAGGCTGTTGGCGTTGGGGTCGGTGTTGGGGAGGCGGCCGACGCGGGCGTTGGCGTTTGCTGAATGACGGGTGGTGGAGGCGGCGCGGGTGTCCCTACCTGATAACCACGCCACGCACAAAGGCTGTCGAAGAAAGAAGGTGGAATGACGAACGAGACGATGGACCCTGCCCACGGACGATTCTGACACATCCCTGCAACTACTCCTTGTGGCTGAGAACCAAAAGTGTCGGAACCATAAAACCCTGCGACTTCGGTATTCGCCTGCGTGTCACGCGCGCGTGCAAAGATGGTCGCGCTACCCTCGCCCACAACGATGTCACCCTGTGTTCCAGACTGCAGGTTCACTGCTTGGCCGGAAAGGTTTTGTGTTGTGGGAAATCCCGCCGCCGGAGCTGGGGGCGGTGTTTGGGTTGCTGTGGTATCCAGGTTTCCTATTAATTGCTCGCTTACGTTTATGGAACCCCCACCACTAAGCGCGTCCTGAAGCGCATCAAAACCGCTTGAGTCAAGTCCGGTAGAACCACTCAAAAGAGAGTCTGACGTGGGAGGAACGTAGTACGCACAAGGGTCGGCAGAAGGGGCAGTTACCTGGTAATAAGCGGTGCAGCCGGTCGTAGGTAGTCCTGTCGTAGGCTGCTGCGGTTGCTGCTGTTGCTGTTTACCCTGCATCGCCTGCTTCAACATGTCCATGACACCTTTCATGGCGTCCATCATCCCCTTGGCATCCCCAACACCCTGCTGCTGACCATTAAGACCTGTAAAATTCACGCCTTCGCATTTACCTGCAGCGATACATACCCCATTCACTTTCCCGCCAGGAGGAGTATCAAAACAAACACCGGGTCCACATGAGTACGTATTCTTACTCCCAATGCATCCACCTTTTCCGTCAGGCATCATATCGCATCCACATTGCGGAACCCACGGGTTACACATTGCATTCGCAGCAGCACTCATCGCAGCGTGTGAAATTAGCGGAACGGTTAGAAGAATCGCAAGCAGAAGACCAAGAGAAGCTCGTGTGGTCATTATCGTAATGCTACCGTCACTAAAAGAATCCGCAACGGCTTTTTTCAGGATTTGTTTACAGCGAGCGAAGTCGAGCTGTTGATCCCCCATTAGAGAGCACGCCTCTAACGGGGCAAGCCCAAAATGTAGTGTTCGAGCGCGTATTCGAGCTCAAAGCCTTGCCGGCGGGCCTTATGGGGTAGTTCTGCGAGCTCGGCAACTAGTTGCTTCGCGCGTTCGTGTTCGGCTCCTTTGGTCTTTAGACACATATCTTTCGCTCCCCAAAAGAGAACGCCGTGAATAGCCTCTGGCGCTTCGTCGCAGGAGAGCGCACGCTGGTAGTCTACCCACAGCGCCTTCTTGTCGCCTCGTTTTAGCGCATGTGCTATAGAAAATATCCCTCCCCTGTCGCTTTCTTTCTTCGCATCAAATCGTTCCGAGTCTTTGGCGTATTTCTCAAGTGTCTTTCTGGTCGCGGCATCCGGCTTTTCTTCGAGGATATAAAACAGCTCTTTTGAACCCTTCATCTGTGAGAGCGTCTTGAGCAGTACATTTTTCATTTCTTCGTTCGCACATACACCGTCGAGAACGACGGCCCTTTCACCACCGAACATACCCCCTCCGGAAAGCGCAGCTGCAAGGTCGGCGAGTGAACTCGCATCGGTTATACGAACCACTTCTGCCCCCTTTGCAGTACGCGCAAGTGATTTGTTCATCTCCTCGCGAGCTTTTTTCCTATCTGTACCGGTGAAGAGGTAGAGCATACTAGCGAGCGATCTTTTTTACGACACCCCAATTGGAACCTAATGATACTTCAGCGACGATGGGAACGCCCCCGAGCTCGCGAGCCGGTACAACAGACTCCATCACGTCGCGTATCGTACGTGCAACATGCTCAGCGTCTTTCTTTTCTATCTCATATACCAACTCATCATGGACCTGTAAGAGTAGCCGTACTTTCGCCTGCCCTGAACCTGCCGAAGGACGCCAACCATTTTTCTCAATGAGAGCGTCCGCTTCCACCATCGCGAGCTTAATGATGTCCGATTGCGTGCCCTGAATGGGAGCATTGACGGCCATACGCTCCGCCTGTGCCTTAATGTTCGGAAGTTTTGACTTGAGCCCGGGAAAATAGCGTCTTCTGCCGAAGAGTGTCTCCGTGAACCCACGACGTGCTGCTTCCGCTTTCGTTCTCTCGATGAACCGCGCGAGCCCTGCGTACTTTTTGAAGTACTCCGCGAGGTAGTCCGCTGCTTCATCGCGCGAGATCGCTTCCCCAAGCGCCGAACGCAACGCATTCACACCCATGCCATAGAGGATGCCGAAGTTGATGACCTTCGCTCTGCGACGCATTTCGTGGTCCACGTGCTCCGGCGGTACACTGAATACCTCGGCGGCGACCGCTGCATGCACATCTCCTCCGCTCTTGAACACCTCGGTAAGCTTCTCGTCGCCCGCAAGACCCGCGGCAACGCGCAGCTCTATTTGCGAGTAGTCGATGGCGGCCAAGACGAATCCCTTTTCAGCCGCAAACGCGGAGCGTATACGTCGTCCGTACTCGCTTTTTACAGGGATGTTCTGGAGGTTGGGGTTTTGACACCCCATGCGCCCTGTCACGGTGCCGGTCTGCAAAAACTCCGCGCGTAATCTTCCGTCTTTTCCCACGAGCGCCGGTATCTTCTCAATATACGTTGAAAGGAGCTTCTGCAATTCGCGGTACGCAAGCACATCGGCAATGATGGGATGGAGTGGGGCGAGTTTTACAAGCTCCTCCTCGCGCGTGGTACGTGCGCCGGTCGCGGTGCGTTTGTGTCGCGCTGGAACTATTTTAAGTTCATCGAAAAGCACTGCGCCAAGTTGTTTCGGAGAGTTGATGTTGAACTCGTGTCCAACGTGTTTATAGATGCGACCGGCAAGGTCCCCCAACCCCCGCCCGTACTCACGAGAAAGCTCCTTGAGGTACTTCGTATCAATGTGCACACCGGCATTGTTCATGCGCTCGATAACGGGAATGAGCGGCCGCTCTATTTTTTCAAAGACCTCGTTGACCCGGCCTGTCTTTCTCAGCTCAGCGAATACCGTCTCCCGTGCACGTTCAAAGTCGTTTGTGTTCGTATAGTGCAAAATGTCCTCAAGCGAAGGGTTCGTCATGTCCGAACGCAAGAGCCAGAGCGCGACCGAGGTTTCTGCAAGTGCTTGCGAGTCGACCACCTCTAAAGACCGATCGTCGGTTTTCTGTGTTGATGGCCCTTGCACTGCTCGTTGCACCCGTTCCTTCAGAGAACGGAACTCGAGCTCGTCACACATCGCCACGACCGAAGCAGCGTGGTCTCCCAAAACCCACTCGCGCTCTGGGAGCTTGAACTGTATCGGTGCATCGGCATGTATCGTTGCGAGCTCCTTCGAGAACACCGCATCCTTTTCACCGCTTTTCAGAAGTTCGATAATACGGGACTTAAATCCTTTTTTCACAAAAATATCGGGATCTTTTTTTAGTACGCGGTACATGTCTTCAATGGAGCCGAACTCCCGAATGAGTTCGGTCGCCGTTTTCTCACCAATGCCCTTGATACCGAGAATGTTGTCGGATGGGTCGCCGCGAAGCGCTTTGTAGTCAACGATCATCTCGGGTAAAAATCCGAAACGTTCTTGCACCGCTTCTGCATCGTACAGAAGGGTATCGGTAATTCCCTTACGCATCGTGTAGACGTTCACGTTGTCGGAAACAAGCTGCAGCGTATCCAGGTCTCCGGTCACGATGATAATGTCAATATCTTTTCGAACGCCCAATTTTTTGACGATCGTGCCGACAACATCGTCGGCTTCATATCCTTCCGCTGCGTACACAGGAACACCGAATGCCTTAAATATCTCCGGTGCCCGCTTTAGTTGCACAACGAGCTCCTCGTCGGCTTTTACTCGCGTCGCTTTATATGCCTCGTACGCTTCGTGCCTTTTTGTTTTCCCCGGCAGGTCGCGCGCCGCAACGATAAAGTCCGGTTTCAGATCGCCAACAGCCTTTAAAAGCGTACTGGCGAGTCCATACAAGGCCCCTGTGGGTTCCCCGCTTGAGGTCGAAAAGTCAGGGATGGCATGATACGCGCGATGCAGTATTGCGTGAGAGTCCAAAATGACCAGTCGTGACGTTGCCTTCTTTGCCTCCGCTTTTTTCTTAGCGACCATGGGCGCATTGTACACCTACCACTTTCTTCCCGAACATTCTTCTTTATGCGGTAGAATACGGGGTGTGACGCAGTTTGACGAAAAGAAGCAGGGCGAACGCCTCGAAGAACTCCACAAACGCGAGGAGGAGCAGCTCGCGGAAATGCTCTCGAAGAAATACGGCGTTGAATACGTCGATCTGACGAAAAAGTCCATTGACACCGACGCGTTGCGTCTGCTTTCTGAGACAGAGGCGCGTGCAGCTGAGGTGGCGCCGTTCAGAAAGGTCGCAAAGAAACTTTTCTTTGCGATGCGAGCACCGGAACGCGACGACTCACGGCAGGCTCTCGGGAAACTGGAACGGCTCGGGTACGAGATCGTTCGCTTCATCGTATCGAAAGCATCTCTCGAGCACGCTTGGGACCGTTACCACGACATCTCGTACGCCACGGAGACTGAAGCGGGCGTGTTGACCCTCTCGAACGACACGATCCAGCAGATGCTTCAGAAACTGAAAACGCTCGAGGATGTACGAGCCGAGATCGCCAGCCATTCCGGGAGCAAAGACACACATCGCATCTCGCGCATTCTTGAGATAATTATGAGCGGTGCACTTTCGCTCGGCGCTTCCGACGTACACCTTGAGCCGCAAGACGAGGGCGTGCGTATGCGTTACCGTCTCGATGGTGTTCTCATCGAAGTTACCACCTTTGACCTCCCGACGTACACTCTCATCGCAAGCCGTCTCAAGCTTCTTTCCGGGCTCAAGCTCAACGTCAAGAACTCCGCGCAAGATGGGCGCTTCTCTATCGTTGTTAATGAAAAAGAGATCGAGATACGTACATCGATTTTGCCCGGCGCCTACGCAGAGACCATCGTCATGCGTGTTCTTGACCCCACAACGATCGCGCTGCCCATGGACGACCTTGGGTTCGATAAATACCTCATGGATATTTTCGCGAGAGAGATCGCGAAGCCAAACGGCATGATCCTCAACACGGGCCCGACCGGAAGCGGAAAAACGACGACGCTCTACGCGTTTTTGCGCAAAGTGCACAACCCGGGCATTAAGATAGTCACCATCGAAGACCCTATCGAGTATCACCTCCCCGGCATTGTGCAAACGCAGGTATCGAAAGACTACACGTTCGCCGAAGGATTGCGCAGTACACTGCGACAAGACCCGGACGTCATCATGGTCGGTGAGATCCGTGACGCCGAGGTTGCCGCGACGGCCGTACACGCATCGCTCACCGGCCACCTCGTGTTCTCAACACTGCACACCAACGATGCCGCCGGCACCTTCCCCCGCCTTATCGACATGGGCGTGAACGCCGACATTCTGGGAGCGGCGGTCACGACCGCGATGGCTCAACGGCTTGTACGACGTTTGTGCCCACACTGCCGAGAAGAGAAGAAGGTGAGTGACGAAGAAAAAAAACTCATGGAGCCGCTTCTGAAGAGTATCCCCCACCCTGAGGGAGTTCCCGAGAACCGTGACATGATGTGGGCTCCAAAGGGGTGTGAGAAGTGCGGCGGCCTTGGATACAAAGGTCGTATCGCTGTTGTTGAAGTGATCTTGATGGACAAAGAGATCGAAGACTGCGTGCGACACTCCTCGAGCGAACGCGATATCTGGAAAGCCGCGAAGCACCAGCAGATCCGCCGTATGGCGCAAGACGGAGCAGTGAAAGTGTTGCAAGGAGTCACTTCTCTTGAAGAACTCGGTCGTGTCGTTGACTTACACGACGAAGTCATGCTGGAAGCCATTTCCTGATTTCACCACAAAACCGCGCCTGCCCGTCCGTAGTTGCGTACTACGCAACGAAGGAGGGTTGCGCGGGGGCAACGGGGTGTTAGGCTTCAAAAGGAGTTCATTGAAATTTTTTCGGTACGAGATACGCAAGTTCGGGCGATGCTTTCTGACGAAAGTGCAGCGAGGTTCTGAGGATAGGGGCCGTATGGCCGCATAAAGCGGCCAACCGCCGCCGTCCTCGAAAAAAGCCACTCATCGCCCGAAGCTGCGTGCCTCGGGAAATTATTACTACGTATTGTGAGCTACCGTCCGCTGAGGATGGAATATAGTCGCTTTGCTCGTTTAGCCTACGTCGCTCGGAAGTACGAAAAATTTTCGCTTCACTCGCTCCACTAGGCTATAATGAAACTGGGCAGTAGCATATCATGGAATAATCAAAAGTCAAGGGCCTCGTTCCGCTCCCGTACCGGACCTGAATGAGCCTCTCATATGAAAAAAGAAATAGAAAAACACCCTCGTTCACTCGACCAAGCGCTCCGACCAGAGAGTTGGGAACACTACGTCGGGCAATCGGGTGCAAAAGAGAACCTTCGCATCCTCCTAACGGCCGCAAAGGGTCGCAACCACCAGCCTGAGCACGTTCTTTTCTACGGTCCACCGGGTTTGGGCAAGACGACGCTTGCACACTTGATGGCGAAGGAGATCGGTGCATCGCTTCGGAGCACCTCGGGGCCCGCGATCGAACGCGTCGGTGACCTTGCAAGCATTCTCACCAACCTTTCTCCCGGTGACGTGCTTTTCATAGATGAGATCCACCGTCTCAATCGTGTTATCGAAGAAGTCCTCTATCCCGCGATGGAGAACGGTGTTCTCGATATCGTTATCGGCAAGGGACCGAGTGCGCGCACGGTCCAGCTTGAGCTCCCGCCCTTCACGCTCATCGCTGCGACGACACGCATCTCGATGCTTAGTGCACCGCTGCGTAGCCGTTTTTCCGGAGGGACGTTCCGTCTCAACTACTACAACGAAGATGAAGTGTCTGAAATACTGAAGCGCTCTGCACACATACTCGGTATCAAGGCTGCCGAAGAGTCCATTCGTGAGATCGCACGTCGTAGTCGCGCCACACCGCGTACAGCGAACTACTTACTGAAACGCGCACGCGACTTTGCGGCGGTAAACGGCGAAGCTCTCGACTTGAAAACGGTAAAAAGGGCGCTTTCTCTCCTTGAGATAGACGAAGCCGGCCTCAACCAGACCGACCGCGACATCCTCACGGTTATCGTCGAGAAGTTCAAAGGCGGACCAGTCGGACTTAAAACAGTTGCCGCATCGCTTTCCGAAGAAGAGGATACTATCGAGGAAGTGCATGAGCCATACCTCATGCAACTCGGCCTTCTCGAACGCACTCCCCGTGGTCGTGCGGTAACGAAAAAGGGTCACGACCATATCGGTTCGTCACCGCCCGCAGAGCAACCAAAACTCATGTAGTGCTTGCACTGCGTAGCTCGAAGTTTGTCACAAACAGAAGCTCGACCGTCCTGCTACGCGCAAGGCTACGCAGGACACTGTCTTCGCTCTACGCTCCGAGCGAAGCAGTGGGGATAAGCCGGAAAGCCGCTGCTGCATGCACGTACAATACGCAGTAACGCACGGTAAAGGTTCGCGAGATATTCAGAAAAGCTGTTTCGCGAGTCGTAGCGCAAGAGAGGCCTCCGCAAGGGAGGCCTCTCTTACTTTCGACCATTCGAGGATCAGCATTGTGTCTGGCCGACTGCTCCTGCAATGTCTCAGAACCTGCGTACCGGACCCATGGAGCTGTCATCTGGTTCGTCGGGGATCGCTCCCGTCCTCCTGATGACGACTGACGCACGGTAAAGCGCATCAGTTCGCACAGTCTAGCGCATACGTTTTTCTGTCAAATCGACGAAAACCCCCCGTTTCCGTGGATTTCCTGTGTATGGAGCTGTGTATAACCTAGCGTTGGAACCAGGAAGCAAGCTTTGTGCCAATATTCTTGAAAACACTCGCCACCGATTCAGCAATCGCCCTCACGCCGTGTCGAACAGTAGAAAGAATACTTGGAGATTCAGATGCTCCTTCGTCTACAAAGCCTTTACCTACTGCGAATGGTTTAAATGGAACATTTCCTACGGGTATTCCTACGCTGGTCGTCTCGATATTCCCTGTGGCAGAAACGTTGAGTCGATTTGCGATTTCTTCGATGAGGTCGATGGGCTCTGCGTTGCCGGTAAACGTCAGTGCAACTGGTCTGGAGCCGCTCCCAGGAGCAAAGAGCGACGTATATAGTTCGTCTGAGTTGCTTCTCTGCTCCTCATTCGAGACAAAGACGGAGATGGCGTCCCACGAAGGACTCGACGACTGTTGAGTATCTCCCTCCTTTCGGGAAGAAGGAAGTATCGACTCGAAGAAACCAGTTACCGGACGCAACACGTCGCTGAAGGTTTTTAGAACGCTCGGACCTTTTTCCTCCCCCGTAAGCGACTCGGCCGTCACCGTTGTTGTTTGTTTTGGTTTCTTGCCTGCAAGCTGCGCAAGTATTTTCTCAACGGTTGTTTCTTGTTTCTCCGGGTCGAGCGTCGTTTGCGAGCCAAGGCTCTCGAAATTTCGATTGTAGAAAACTGCCGGCCCTTGCTGCACGTACGCGAACGAACCTCCCACCGGTGCCGTACCACCTCCACCAAAATCAAAGTTGAACGAGAACTGATTCCCGGATGGCGAAAGGCGCGACGGGTTCGTACCCAGCTGTTGCGTCGGCGCAAATGTCTGCCTCCCCGATGGCGCGGAGTTTGTTGGCGGTGCAGACGCGGACTCTGTCGGCGTGGTATTTGCTCCACCTGTACTCGGTGGTGTTGTGGGTTGCCCTGACACTCCTCCTGGGGAACTTGGTATAACCTGCCCCCCCGTGAGACCGATGGGAACTGTAGAGACGGATGGTCCCCCAATAAGGGAACCCCCCTCGCCACTGCCTACACTTATAGATCTAGACTCTACGGAACTAGCGAGCGCTTGAGCAGCACAATTTCCGCCACATCCACCACCGCTACCTGCGGAGGCTGCCGCAAGTAATACAGAAGACACTTGGCTTCCCTGCGTGAACTGCGCAACTGAACTCATGTTGACGTTACTTCTCGCGGCCCCCCCACAAACTGGATCCTTCGAAGAAGTTTGACTGCAATACATATCGCGACAAAGTTTTGCAAACTCAGTAAGGTTACGGGCCGGGCCACTGTATGCATCTGTGGAAACGATGGGGCACCTGCTGCCGCATTGTCCGTTCGGTTCGCAACATCGCACCGTACTGCATTCTACGTTGTTCCCCCTCTCCAAAGTCTCTCTGCACATATACTTATGATAAGGAGCGCTAGTTTCGACTTGCAAAGTTGCCTTCACTCCTGCATTTGAAAGGTTCGCTAGAGCGTCTCCCCCACTCACACTCGCAGTCTTCTCACCGCCAATGATGACTCTAACGAGTTGCCCAGGCTTGCATAAGACACCTGTTCCTGATCCTGCGGCAGCTCCCAAAAGTGCTTTTGTGTTTACTTCTCCTAGTTCGAGAGTCCACACCACAGCCCAAGAAAGTACTGCGAGTCCAAGAACTGCGAAGAGGCTCTGCGGTTGCAGATGCATAGATATCTTTATGGTATCGCTTTTTACTACCCAACCACCATTACGAGTGAATAACCTTGCCATGAGTTTTGCATTTCTGCTCTATTCCCTATACCCTAGTCTCTATTCCCTATATGGCAGGCCACAGCAAATGGGCACAAATAAAGCGACAAAAGGGTGCGGCTGACGCCGCGAAAAGCAATCTGTGGGGTAAACTCGGAAGACGCATCGCTGTTGAGTCGAAAAAGGCGAATGGCGACGTAAACGCTCCAACCCTGCGCTCGGTTATTGAAACGGCGAAAAAGGCGAACATGCCGAAGGACACTATTGAGCGAGCGGTACAAAAAGGGATATCCGCCGACGCTGCTTCGCTTGAAGCAATTACGTACGAGACATATGGACCAGGTGGCGCAGCTATCGTCATCGAAGCACTCACCGACAGCCGCAACAGAACTGCACAAGAAATGAAACACTTACTGAGTGAACAAGGCCTCGAACTTGCCGCCCCCGGGAGTGCACTCTGGGCATTTGAAAAAACGACAGAGGGCTATTCACCGAAGACAACGACGCAGCTTTCTGAGGAAGACAACGAAAAACTTATGAAAATTCTTGAAACAATCGATGCGCACGACGACATCGAAAACGTCTACACAAATGCTGAGTAGAAGTAAAAAAGGAAAGAGCCGGGCTCGCACGTGCGAACACCGACTCCAACTCCCCATTCCACGGCCATCATTTCTTGGCCGTCTTCTTGCTCGGAACGAGCGTGTGCTCGAATCCGACGCAGTAAGCAATCCCGTCCGGCCGGAACCTACAGCCTGCCAGCACTTTCTTGCCAGCAATCCGCATGTTCACGTACCAACGAACCGTTCGGTCTTCGCCGGAACCCGTCTGCGCCCGGAAGCCATCGACCACTGGGGCATTGTCGATGATCGCCTGAGCCTCCCTGACAGTCGGCGGGAGAACGTCTCCCGCCTGAGCTGAAGAGGTGAAGGTGACAGCGGTGGCTGCCGAAACGGCAAGAATACTCAAGGCGCGCATGGCGACCTCCATTTTTGAGCACCAGGGGTTGAAGCTCTTCGCACAACACACAAAATATGTTCTGCGAAGAGTTTCCTTCCTGATGAGAATGTATGAGGAGTCTTTGAAAGAACGAGGACTTTGTAAGTCCGGCTCTAAACGTCTCGTTAATGTTCAGAGCCAGACCGGCAAGGGAGTGCTTTTACTAAGTTTACCCCGTGAGATACGGAAGTCACCATCTCATGTGGCGAGCGCGCACTATGCGCAACGACATTTAACATTATACTAAAAACTACCCGTTTGTCAAACCCTTCCCCTCCTGTATGCTGCTCAAATGAGAGTTTTAGCGATAGATCCAGGCTATGGCCGTTGTGGCGTAGCTGTACTCGAAAAGACAGGCTCCAAGGAGATTCTTCTCCACTCTTCGTGTGTCGAGACGTCAAAGACAGACGACTTTCCTGAACGACTCACCGTGGTCGTTCGCGAGTGTGTTCGACTCCTCAAAAAATATTCCCCGGACGCAGTGGCATTAGAAAAACTCTACATCACAAAAAATCAGAAGACCGCGATGCGCGTTGCCGAGGTGCGAGGAGCGCTCATCAACACGGCAACAGAAGCCGGCGTACCGGTTTTTGAGTACACACCCAGTGAGGTAAAGAGTGCGGTCGCAAGCTCTGGCAATGCCGATAAGCAAGCGGTCGCTAAGATGCTCCACGCGCTCGTAACCATTCCCCACGCCGTCCGTCATGACGATGAATATGACGCGATCGCCATTGCTGTTACTCATCTTTCCCGAGTGCGGGGGTAGCGAAAAAACGCTACAATTCTCAAGATAAGTATGCGCACCATACGAAGACTGTGGCGAAAACTGCCGCCGTGGCTGGAACTCTCGTTCATCGCGATCACCGCGATATCGTTCGTCGTGGTAGGCAGCGCGATCGTCTGGGCAATGCTCAGCCCCATCCCTTCGATAGACAACTTTGAGAACCGGAAAGTCTCCGAGTCCACAAAGATATACGACCGCACCGGCAACATCGTGCTGTTCGATGTTTTCGGTCAGATACGCCGCACGTCGATCCCGCTCGAAGACGTTTCTGTGCACATCAGGAACGCAACGATCGCGATAGAAGACGCGGAGTTCTACGAGCACCACGGCTTTCGTCCGAAGGCGTTCTTGCGGGCAGTGCTTGTAAACCTACGCCTCATGCCGGGTATCGTCGGCCAGGGCGGCTCGACCATTACGCAGCAAGTGGTGAAGAACGCGCTTCTCAGTCAGCGGAAGACCATCGCACGCAAAGTGGAGGAAATTATCCTAGCGCTCCGTCTTGAGCGTGTGTACACCAAAGACCAGATCCTGCAGACCTACCTCAACGAGACCTCGTACGGCGGCACCGTGTACGGTGTGCAAGAAGCGAGTCAGTACTTTTTCGGGATCGATGCGAAGGATGTCGATCTGGCACAGGCCGCATACCTCGCCGCCCTCCCCCAGGCACCTACCCGCTACTCGCCGTACGGTAACAATCGCGACCTCCTTGATGAGCGGCAGCACCTTGTGTTGCGTCGAATGCTGGAGGAGAGTTTTATCACGCAAGCAGACTACGAACAGGCTGTTAACGAAGAAGTTTTGTTCCGCGATTCGGCCACCGCGGGCATCAAGGCACCGCATTTCGTGTTTTTCATTCGTGAGTACCTGGAAGAGAAATACGGCGCCGACACCGTAGCACAGGGGGGCCTTAAGGTCATTACAACACTCGACTGGGAGCTGCAGGAAAAAGCCGAGGAAGTCATCGCGCAGTTCGCGCCGGACATGGAAAAAAACTTCAACGCGAGTAACGAAGGCCTCGTCGCTGTAGAGCCGAAATCCGGTCAGATACTCGCGATGGTCGGCTCGCGTGGTTACTTCGACGACACGATAGACGGCAAGGTAAATATCGCGGTCGCACACCGACAACCCGGCTCTTCGTTCAAGCCATTTGTATACGCGACCGCATTCAAAAAGGGATACACGCCAGAGACGGTCGTGTTCGACCTCAAGACCCAGTTCTCCACGCTCTGTGCGGTGAACGACCTCCGGAGCGAAGATCCGTGTTACTCTCCCAACAACTTCGACGACACGTTCAAAGGGCCCATAACGTTGAGGAACGCGTTGGCACAGTCGGTGAATGTGCCTGCCGTGAAAACGCTCTATCTCGCGGGTATCAAGGAGTCGATCAAAACCGCTGAGGACCTCGGCATATCAACACTCGCGGGCGCGGACCGTTATGGACTTACGCTCGTCCTCGGCGGCGGTGAGGTAACGCTCCTCGACCTCACCGGCGCATATGCGGTTTTCGCCAACGAGGGAGTAAAAAACTCGCCGACAGGTATCATGCGTGTGGAAGACGGAGAAGGAAATGTTCTGGAGGAGTATAAGGAACAGGGCACACGCGTGCTCGACGCGCAGATCGCACGACAGATAAGCGATATCCTCTCTGACAACGTTGCGCGTACGCCTGAGTTCGGCGCGAACTCACCGCTCTACTTCAGCGAAACACCCGTCGCCGACAAGACAGGTACGACAAACGATTTCCGTGACGTGTGGATCGTCGGCTACACACCGGGCATCGCGATCGGTGCGTGGGCGGGGAACAACGACAACTCTCCGATGGAAAAACGCATCGCCGCGTTCATCATCGCTCCTATGTGGCACGAGGTGATGGAATTTGCGATACAAAAGTACGCCTCTGACCCCTTCACCCCTCCAGCGCCGGAAAACTCTGACGCGCTTCCGCCCGTCCTACGCGGCGAGTGGAACACAGACCAGTCGCGCGGCGTGCACGAGATCCTTTACTGGATCGATAAAGACAACCCGCGCTCCGGACGCACAGGGAACCAGAACGACCCGCAGTTCTTCTACTGGGAGTACCCGGTGTCGCTTTGGGCAAACCAGCAACCAGTCGTGACCATTCCAGGCACGTCTCCCACACCAAGTACGGGAACTCCTGATGGAGGCTCTCTACGTATCCTGTCTCCGCCTCTTGGAGCGGCGGTCTCCTCTTTCACGCCAATCATTCTTTCGGCCTACCATCCGAACCCCGCGCAAGTCTCGCGCATTTCCTACTTCCTGAACGGCGTTTATGTGGGAGCTTCGATCCAACCCCCATACCAAGTCTCGCTTATTCCGCAGACGCGTGGACCTTCACAACTGAAAGCGGTCGCCGAGACCACACACGGCCCTGAGGAAAGCACTGTCTCCTTTACGATACAGTAGTCAGTCGCTACCGGTTTAGCGGCATGACGAGGTAGGTGAACGACTGGTCAGAAATGCCTCGAATGATGAGTGGTTTGCCGGGTCCAGAAAAACCGAGTGTAACAGAATCGGACTCTATCGTTGGAAGACAATCGGCAAGATATCCGATATGAAAATTTATATCGAGGTCGTCCCCAGATAGAGCAGCGTCGATCGAGTCGGACATTTCTCCCACATCGGCGCTTCGTGCGGTAACACTAAGAACTTTTTTCTTTGGATACACATGGAAGCCGATATGCTGGTCGTTCCCAGAAAACACCCGCGCCTTTTTCAGGGTCTCCGCGAGGTCGTTTTTTAGAATTGTCGCTTCCGTTGAAGATTTTTTCGGTATGATCTCCTTGTAGTTCGGGAATGTCCCGTCAACAACGCGAGAAACGAACCGAACGCCCTCAGCAACAACCACTAACTGTGATTCCTCCGCTGACAACTTCACTTCGTTGTCGGCGAGCCGTTCGAGAATATGATGCAGTTCGAGCGCATGCTTAAGAGGAATTAATATCTCAACAATATTTCTTCCGTCAGAACCGATGACCTTCTCCGCAAGCCTGAACGAGTCTGTAGCAACGCACACCATCCCCCCTTCTCGTATAGAGATATATACACTACCAAGCTCTGGGCGGATCATTGACGGTGATGCTGCGTACGACACCGATTGAATACAACGTATAAGGTCTTCCCGAGACACGGAAACGCCCTTACCACTTGAAGTCATCGATAGGTCAGGAAACTCTTCGTGAGAGATCGCCTTAATAACCGTCTTGGTACCCTTAGATTCAACGACTAAATTCCCCTCATCAACAACCAGAGTTATCTTCTCCCCGCCAATTGACCGCAGTGTTTGGGACAGAACAACCGCCGGAACAGCAACCACCCCCTTCTCCTCAACATCACACGGAATACTCACCTCTACCCCAGCCTCAAGGTTCGTTGCTCGGATCGTCGCATGCTTACCCACAACCTCAATACGCAAACAAGAAAGTGTGGGGAGTGTTTCTTTTTTTCCAGTAACTCGCTCTGCCATGAGAACGCCATTCAGTATTCTCTCTTTCGTGGTGGACATCCTCATATATCCTTTTTATTAAATACAATACTATTACTACTATTATTCCTGTGGATGAAGTTAGTAAGTCTAAAAAAGACTTGGTCTGGGCTGTGGTTTGAGTTTTTCTTAATGTTGAAAAGATCCATTATTGGTGTTGATTGTGTGTGAAGAGTGGGCTGGTTTTGGATTGTCATGTTGATAAGTGGTTAGTTTTCCGATGTGTGTCCACAGGAAGTACTAGTTGTTATGAGTGGATGAGGGTGCGAACGTGGTCAATCTCCTGTTCAAGTGACGTATCCGACTTTATCTCCTCCTTTATCTTTTCACAGGAGTGGATAACAGTGGTGTGGTCACGCCCCCCGAGCTTTTCTCCGATCGAGGGGTACGAAACGTTAAATTCTTCCCGCAGCACGTACATGATGATTTGTCGTGGCTTCACGACCTCTTTCTTACGGGTCTTTTCGTAAATACTCTTCTCATCTATTTCGTAGTAGTTCGCGATACGACGCACCACCTCATCAACTGAGACGCCTTTATTGGGCTTTATGTTGTGTTTGATGAGCGCTCGGACGTCAGCCTGTGATATCCCCTTCCCCTTTAATTGGGATTTGCACACGATCATGTTGAGTATCCCTTCGAGCTCGCGAATGTTCCCGCGCACGTTCTCTGCAATGTACTGAATGATGTCCTCGGGGATGGAAAATCCATGCTGGTCGAGCTTAGCCTTGATGATGGCGATACGGGATTCCATGTCGGGTTCGGGGATCTCAGCGATCATGCCGGCACTAAAACGGCCCCGTAAACGGTCTTCAAGGCCCGCAAGCATCGCGGGGTGTTTGTCGGAAGAGAATATGATCTGTTTATTGTTGTCATACAAGGTGTTGAAAAGGTGGAACAGCTCCTCCTGTGTTTTTTCTGTGTTGGCGACGAACTGCACGTCGTCCATGATGAGCACATCGTATGCTCGGTACTGGTCTTTGAACGAATTCGCACGACCCGCACGTACGGCGTTCAGGTAGTCAACGGAAAAACGCTCACTCGTGACGTACAGAACCTTCTTGTTCGCATGCGTTTTCTTGAAATAGTTCCCGATCGCCTGAATAAGGTGTGTCTTTCCTCGGCCGGTCGATCCGTAGACGAACAGTGGGTTGTATACAAGACCTGGTCGCTCGATAACCGCCTTTGCGGCGGCGTGCGCGAGTTGGTTGAAGGGGCCGACGACGAATGTCTCGAATGTGTAGCGTGGATTGAGGTTATCGCGTTTGTCTATGTAGAGGTTGTCGAGGTCGATAGATGCGTTCTCGGACGGCTGGGCACGTGCCGGCTTTCTGTCGACAACGGTCGGGGTGCGATGGATCACGTACTCAATGTTGCGGACGCTTGAATCAAGGCCACGAAGTGCGCGTAGGATGAGCTTGTTGTGCTTCTCGATAAGCCACTCTTTGACGATCTTCGAAGGAACAGCGACCTGAACAGTGCTTCCGTTGCGTCCTGCGATATCTGTGTTCTTAAACCACGTTCGAAAGCTGGCCTCTGAAGTTCCAAGCTCGATCTGAACAAGGGCATTTTGCCAGAGCTCTCTGTTGCTCATTGAAAAAGTCATATATGCGCGTGACGTAGCTCGAACATTATACGCGCCGGGTGACATACGGGAAGGTTGCCGATTTCGATTGCTTGTGTTTACATCGTGGGGACAAGTTGGGGACAGTAAAAAACTTGAGCAAAACCCAAAATTGATGTATTGTTCTTCGCGATGAAACGAGTGTATCAGCCAAAAAAGCGGAAACGTGCTCGAGCGCACGGTTTTTTACGGAGGGCTCGCAGCGTAAACGGCAAAAAAATCCTTATACGACGCCGTCGCAAGGGCCGCGCCCGTCTTTCGACGTAATGTCGAAGCTACGCAGTCTTTCGCGGGCGCAGCTGACGAAACTTGCAAAAGAGCAGGGGCGCCGCGTGCACAGCACCCTTTTTTCGGCGACGGTATTTCCCCTTCCGGTGAGTGGGGTGACGCTGTATACCTGTGCTGTCTCAAAGAAAATCGCGGTGCGAGCGGTTGATCGGAATAGGTTAAAGCGCCAGTGTCGAGAAGCAGCAAAAAACTGCATCCGGCGAACGCCTCCACCCCCACTCGCGATCATGTTCTTGGCGAAAAAAACCGCCCTCAACGCTCCGTTTGCCGCTATCGAACGGGATATTATGATTCTCGTCGAGAAAGCTGCGAATATCGGTTACAATACGCGACAATGATATCGACAATCTTTCATGCGGTTGTATACGATCCGTTATACAACGGACTTGTGTTCTTGGTTGACATTGTTCCCTACCATGATGTGGGGCTAGCTGTTATCGCACTCACCATAGTTGTGCGTTTTCTCATGTACCCGCTTTCCAAGCGTGCTGTTGAAACGCAAATGGCGATGCGTCGTATCGCACCGGATATTGAGCGTTTGAAAGAAAAGTATAAAGATAATCGTGAGGAGCAGGCGAAAGCTACATTTGCTCTCTATCGGGAGCAGGGCGTGCGTCCTTTTGCCGGTTTTGCGGTTCTTCTTGTGCAGCTGCCCATCCTTATTGCACTCTACTGGATCTTCGTAAATGCGGGATTACCTGAAGTCCGTCCGGAACTTCTCTACTCGTTCGTTTCCGTTCCTCCCGCCGTCAGCATGGAATTTTTGGGGGTACTCAACATGGGGGGGCACAGTATCATCCTCGGGATTTTAGCTGGCGTGACACAGTTTATCTACATGCGGCTTTCCATGGGGCCGCACGTGAAGAAACCGACGACCGGAAAAGCATCTTTCTCCTCTGACCTCGCGCGAAGTTTCGAACTCCAAGCGCGCTACATGCTCCCCGCAACCTTTGTCATACTCGCCTTTTTTATTCCGAACGCCGCGATGCTGTACCTCATCACAAGCAACACGTTCATGGTCGGACAAGAGCTCTTTGCGGGACGAAGGTTCTAGTGGCCGTCAGGGGTGAGCTGCCAGCCTCCAGATATTTTACGAGATTTCTCACTGATGATCTGATAGCTGGAAGCTAAAAGCTATGTAGGGTATAGTGCCCTGCATGTATGACATCGTTGAAACGACACTCAAGGAGCTTCTAGACGCAGCGGGGTTCTCATATAAGGGGATTGTTCGTCAGGAGGTTGCCGGGCAGGTGGTGTTCTCGATAGAGGCGGACGATGCGAGGACGCTTATCGGTATGCATGGAGACACCGTGCACGCGCTCGACACGCTTGTGAAGAAGATTGTAGAAAAACACATCCCCGCCCCGGCCCAGCAGGAGGGGGCACCTGAAGAGGGCGGCGAAGGAAAGTCGGAGGGACTCCATTTTCTTGTCGACGTCAACGACTACCGCTCGAAACAAATAAAAGATTTGCAGTCAAAAGCCCTCATGATGGCAGAGCGAGCTCGCAGCTTTCAGTACGACGTTGAGCTCTCTCCCATGACCGCCTACGAGAGACTCATCGTTCACACCGCGCTCCAGAACGAGCCGAACGTAAAGACCGAATCACAAGGCGAAGGTCGCAATCGCCGCGTCGTCATTAAGTACAGTGCAGGGTGAGCCAACCGCTACTGTTGGTAGCAACTCTGATACCAGCTCTTCTCCGCCGCGCATTCAGCCTGCGTGCTGTAACAACCACTGGGAGAGATTCCCAGTAGCGAGCTGCCCGGCGTCGCCGCACACCACTGAGGAGGTGGCGGAGCTTCTGTTGCGTCGAATGGGTCGGACCGCGCTGGTTCTAGAGGTGCCGAGGTTGGTTGATTGGGCGGGTTTGCAGACGAGGAGGGCAATGTGGGAACCTGGGGCACGTTGACATCTTGTATGTACGTATCAATTTTTGTAAACCCTGCGGTATCAAACGACTGCGCGCCGATGGGTTGGGGACCACTGCCAGATGCGGGGAAAAAGTCCGCGTCTTCGTAGTCTGCGGCCGATGTCGAGCCGTCAATGTTCGTTTCTGAAATCTTTAGTGAAAGTATTTGTGGGTTGATCTGCCAGAGGATTATCCAGATAGCGAGGAGAAGGAAGAGGCCGAGGAAGACGTCGTTGATAGTTTCTTTAGCGTTCCCTTTGACACCAGGGAGGTCGGACGACATGTAGCGGAAACCTGCCCACGCAAGTCGCAAAAATGCGAGAATTGCGCCGAGTGATATAGCTCCCATGAATACGCGGTTCAAGAACTTTGAGAAATTTCCTTCGGTGTACGCTCCTTTCAGTTTTTGAGAGTCGTCGAAGCATTCAAGCGGCACAAATCCGCCCGCTCCCGTCGAACACGTCGTTGCCCCGTACGCATTTTCTGGGCTCAGTATTGTGGTGAAGAGCACCGCCACTACTAGAAGCAGGAGGAAAAACACCGTGTACAGTACTCGCGCTGCCATGATTATTTTGATATTCGCAGGAGCCACAGTGATTTATCGATAGCGTTCCTGAATGCTATATAATTCCCGCCCGCATCAATTACCGGGTCCTCAACGTCGATAATTGTACTATCGGGCGAGTAAAGAAGCTCGACGACCCCAGTGTTTACTTCCACACGCCACCATACATCTCTCGTGTGCACTTCTCCGCGGTACCACCTATCAAGAAAATCTGCCGGAGGTGCGGTTTGTGGCACGGCGCAGTATGCAACGCGGGGTCCATCTGTTTGAGCGGGGGCCCACGCACACTTGTCGGCAACCGTGCGAATAGGCAGAGCCACGGGAGCGGACGAATCGTCTATGCGCGCGAAGAGCGAAAGAGTCCCCGCAGATTGTCCATACAGTATAGCGGGCGAGTGCGGGTCCGGTGCGAGCGTCAAACCAAGCACTCCACGAACGATTGGTGTCAGCACGCCGTCCGCCTCGACCGAATAAGCGTTCCCCGACACGTTGTCGGCCGCGTTTTGTACGAGGACGAGCCTATCGTTCGATCCCCAATGTATCTGCCACCCAGAAGTAGTAAGTGAAGCAGCCGTTGCTTCTTTGGAGCCGTCCCACGCGGCGCGAATGCCAACTGCGCCTATGCTTGAGTCAGCGATGTAGAATACTTCGCCGCCGTCAGGGCGTACGTCCATTGAGCGGATATTGTTCGAAAGTTGCTTCTGTGAAAGTGCGACCGGATTTTGTGACGTAGAGGTACTCGTCATCATCTCCCCCGCTATGGTGACAACGACGTCTTGTTCGTTGAGTCCCCGGAGTACGACGCGGCCACTGTTCGCAACAAGCGCTTCGTAGGTGCGTGGTATAAGCGTGTTCGTAACGCGTTTGAGAGAACCAGAGACAGGGTCGACGTCGAAAACGTACCCTGTTCCTCTCTCAACGAGCCGCACACGTGTCGTTGAGGCGCTGCCCACGAAGCCAAATCCGGCAGTAGGGGTTTTCCCTATCTGGGCTAGTCGAGACGGGCTGTTCCCGTTCGTTTGGTCGCCGACCACAAGCGTCGTGAGACTTGAGATTATGTTCTCGTACGTACTTCCCGTCGGGGCACCGAATGGCTGTGAAAGGCCCGCTCCTCGACCAGTGTTTCCCACCTCGATCGCCTCTCCGCGCTGTTTCAAAAGTAGGTACCACCACAAAAGCCCCGCAAGCGACAGGACGACGAGCGCGATAAGGACGTATCGAAGTGTTGAATATGCTTTCATACGCGCTAGAAGCTTGTATCAAAGGGTGTTACGCCTCCGAAAAAGGCGAGTCCCCAGGAGCCGGATGCGCTGAGAAAGAAGTTCGAGATGTGCGTGAGCGCAAGTGTAACAGACGCAGTGCCAGCTGAGCCCGCTGCATTGATAGTGATGGCGCTGGGGCGTTGTGCATTGTTGCCTATTTGCGTACCGTTGACGCGCCATTCGTAGAGAAGGTCTCCGCTATCCGGATGGTGCGCATCAGCAAAGTACGGTACTGCAGAGAAAGACGCTTCCGTCTCGGAGATGCGATTTTCTGCCCCGAGCGCTTGGTGGTAGGCGATGCCAAACACGGGGTGATTTTGGTACAGCGCAAGATGCGGCTCGGTCGAGGCGATACGGGTTGACGCCACGCTTTCGTACAGTTCATCCGTCGACTTTGCCTCGACAGAAATGGTGTCGGTCCCGAAAAGTGACGGGCCTTCGATAACAACACTTGTTTTTCCGCGGCCGGAAGTACCGGGGATGACGTACCCGTTCCTGCGCCACGTAAAGATGATGTCCCCAGTTGAGATGAGAGAACCATCAACGCGCTGGAATCGCGGCCGTGCCTCTAAGCGCAGAGTTGTTCCTGCTGACGGAAGCGCACGTCCTCGGAAAAAGGGTGGTGTGTACGAGTCCGCCTCCCATAGAAGATCGAGTTCAACCGGCCGTATATATGCTTGTGCGGAGGTTCGCTCGACACCATTCTCAAAAACGGTGAGCACGATCGAGGTCTCACTTCCAAGTGGGCCGGCGGTTACCGTGACCGTGTCAGCGCCCGCCCCTTCCGTGATCGTTTCTCCGTCCACTACCCACAGGAGTACTGCGCCAGGGAGATCGATGGTGGTCGAGCGTGCTTGTATGCGAACGACCTCTTTCGGCGCCGGATGTTCCGGCGAGAATTCTATCGACAGGTCCGTCCCGAATCCAAGGTCAAACTGGGACTGTGCCCTGCTCGCTGACGGAGCACATAGCAAAAGCGTGAGAGATATAAGCGCGAGTATCCCGAAGGAGCGCACGCTAGACACACTCATATATTTCCGGAAGAGGGCGGAGCTCCAGACATCGGTGCGCTCGCGCGTACCGCTTGTTCTTTCGCGTGATCAATAGCAGCACTGTCGAGCGTGACCGACGCTTTGCCTTTTGAGCCGAGGACCACGTCGATACTTTCAGGGGTCCGACGAGGGGTCGGGATACCTGCCGGCGTATCACCGGGGAGCTGTCCGGCGCCTCCTGACGGTGAGAGATTTGCGAGGTCTTGCTTTGCTTTTTTGATGGCGAGGATCTGCGAAGGGTCGGAGGTGATGATCTGGTCTTCTGTGTACGATGCGATGACCTTGATAGCGACGTGCTTAAGACCAGCGAAAAATATTCCTTCCCCCACATCCGATTCAAGGAGCAGGTACTTCTCTTCGTCGGTGAGTTTAAATGTTTGCTGCACGAGGTCGACCGACGTGGGCGATTGTCGCAGTAGTATCTGTATCGACGAGTTAGTTATCATTGGTACTCCGTAGGGTGAGTTGAGGAAGTCCGAGACGTCCTGTGTGATGGTGGAGATACCGAGGTAGTATTTACGACCACGCTTCGCGATACCGAAGAGGAAGCTCGCAGTATCTTCGCTGCGCATCATCCACCATGCTTCGTCGATGACGAGGAGGCGTTTGCGGAGCTCTTTCCGCACCGCGTTCCAGATGTGGTGCGTGATGATGTACATGGCGACAGGTTTCAGATCGTCTTCCATGTCACGCACCGAGAAGACGACGAGTTTTTTGTTCATGTCGACGTTCGTCGGCCGGTTCATGAACCCCGACCACGTTCCCTTCGTGTACTTTGAAAGACGCGCTACGAGCGACTCGGAGCCTTCCATGCCGGAGAGTACGAGCTCAAAGTCGGAGAGAAGCGGCGGCTCGACCGCAGCGAAGTTCGCTTCTGGCGTGATGTCTTTCAATGCGTACGTCTCGGTTATTGCTTTGTCGATAACGGCATCTTCTTCCGGCGTGAGACCACCAAGCATGATGCGGAAGAGTCCCACGAGGGTGATAATGTTGTTCCGAAGTACGTCAGACGGGTTCTCGTCTTCTCGCGGAACGGCGAGGTCGAAGGGATTGATATGGTGTTCTGAGGAGAGCGAGATGTTGAAGTAACGTCCACCAACGGTCTCTGCAAGGTATTCGTACTCGCGTTCGGGGTCTATGACGATAACTTCGGCGTCGAACATGAGACTTCGCAAGATCTCAAGCTTCGTCATGTACGATTTTCCGGCACCGGACTTTGCGAAGGTCACCGAATTGTAGTTCTCGAGGGAAAAGCGGTCGAAGAGAATGAGCGAGGAATTGTGTCTGTTGATGCCGTAGAGAATGCCGCGGTCACTCGTGAGGTCGAACGAGATAAAGGGGAAGATCGACGAGAGCGGCGCGGAGTTGAGCTTCGTGTGCACGTCAAGTTCATCCGTTGCAAGCGGCAGGGTGGAGCGGAAACCACCCTCCTGTTGGAAAAGTGCCGGACGAATGTACACAAGACGACTCTCAAGGATCGAGCGCACTTCACTCTCCACCTTGTCGATCTCCTCGCGGGTGTTCCCGTAGATGGTGAGGTAGAGACCGACCTCAAAAATACGCTCTTGTGCCTGCTGGAGCGAATCGCGCAACTTTTCGAGGTCTGAATATGCGGTGTCGAGCATTGGATCACGCACCATGCCCTTCTCCTCGCGCGTCGATATCTGGCTCTGCACCTCGGCCACCTTTTTCTGAAATTTTCTGAGCATTTCGTTGGTGTCCATTGGGTGGATGAATATCGAAATATCGATGACCTTGTCCATGTTGATGATGGGAGCGAACCACCCTGTCGTGAGAAAGCGCGGATATGAGATAACGAAGAAGGTGCGTGCTATTTTTTCGCCCAAATCAAGCTCGCGTGAATTGATACGCAGCGCATGCGGAGCGATGACGTCCTGCAACGAAAGGACCCCCGTCTGGTAGATCTCTTCCGGTAAGACCGGAAGGACCTGTGCGACAGGCACCTGAGCTTTCTTTTTGCCGAAGGGAAGTAGATCCGTAAAATTCATAATTTTCAAGTACCAATTCTCAATTATCAATGAATTATCAAACTCAAATTTTCAGTATCCTCTAGAGGTACGGCTAATTTTAGCAAAGATTAAGAGCAGTTCATGGGCTTCTTTCCAATGCTGTCTGATATCGTTATCCCTCTCCGAATTTGATCTTGCGAGTAGCCGAAGCCAGTGCTTGCTCTCTTTTATCTCTTTCTTAGCAATCCCAACCTTATGAATAAAGTCCTTCTTGCTCTCGGCCTCAGTAGCTTCACAGTAGTTGGCACCAACCGACCCGGCCGCACCGACTAGTTGCTCAATAATTCGTTTGTTAGTTGCGTCTTGCCTGATTGTTCGAACGAGATCGACAATTCCTTCGGCAAACCGAGCAGTTCTTTCCTCGAGGTCGTATTTGTTTGATTCTTGAACCATTGAGAATTGATTGAAAATTGGCCATTGCCTGGAAATTGGTTCTTGAAAATTGAAAATTACAATTTTTGCTCCTGCAACGGCATAGGCTTCCCCTCCTCGCCTGGATTGAAGAGTTTGTAGAGGAGTTCTATCGCCTCTTCCGTACCCAACTGCACGGTTCGCACGCCGGTGCGCACGAGACCCTGCTGAACGATGGCAACGCGTTGTTCGAGTTGGCTGATCTGCTCTTCGAATGTTCTGTTCACGTCGGCCGCGGTTTTCTTTTTTCTATTCCACGGCAGAAGAGAAGCAGGTCCTCCGCCTTGCTGCGATGCTTGTATGGTACCTGGCGAGTATGGGACCACGACAAAGAAGTTCTTGGTCATAATGTTCGCAGCCTCCGTGAAGCTTTTTACGAATTCGATGTATTCGCGGATCTGGATGCGCATAAGGTCGTCGAGCTGTCCTTTGTACGCTTCTTCGAGCGTTGCAACGTACGGCCGGATATCGAGCATTCGAGACTGCACGAAGATCTGCACGCTGAAGTCGAGCGAGTTGAGGAAGTTTTGGAACTGCATAAGGAACGCGTTCTGTTCGTCTTCCGACTTGAGCGCGAAGTTGAGCGAGGAAGCCAGAAGTATCGATCGCAAACCACCCCCTTTTAGGACGACGACACCGTCGCGCACTTCGGAAACAGGTACGAATTCCTGCGTGGATTTTTTGTTTGCGTAGATGGTTTGTAGTCGTGGAGGCATACGATAGTAATTTTCAAGTATCAATTCTCAATTATCAATCAATTAACAAAATCTCAATGTTCAATTTGGGAATCGGATTATTGAAAATTATTTGAAAATTGATCATTGAAAATTGATAATTTACACTCTGGCTTCTCTCGCGGTATGCATCGGCGCGACCACGCCACCGACGTGTTCCTGGTTCTCGGCGACCCCCGCGGCGATGCGCTCTTTGATGTCCAGACTCCACGAGAGTTCGTGCAGCTTACTTTGTGAGAGCTTCGGAATGTATACTTGCGTTTCTTGTTTTTTCACCCCCTCTCGTTTCCCTCGTCCCCTTTCCCTCGCCTTGTACTCGTTGTTCCAGAGATACAGTTTACTGTGCAGGATATAGTAGAATCCGTTCTCAAGGGCCAAGATGAACGGTCGGCCGTTCCACTTCATGAAGGCGAGCGCCGCGGCGAAACCTCCGACGCCTAAGACGAGCGGTCCGGCAAGGTAAATCGGCAGCAGGCGCCACAAAAGGTACGCCGCTCCGGCTCCCCCTGCGCAGTAGACGAATTGTCGGAACGTGAGAGGCCCGAATATCTTGTCTTCGACCTCGATGAATTGCGGTACCTGAAATTGCATAGGAATAGCTGCCAGCTACCAGCTTTCAGCTGTCAGGAGAATCCATCAAGACAGCTACTCGCTGGTTCCTAGCTTGTTAATAATAGCATGCAACATTCGGCGTACTTCAGATAGTAGTGAGCTTACTTTCTCGTAATCGGCAGCCGTGCAGTACGTAAGTTTGTGGCTGATGATTAACTGGGTTTCTAGCTCGGCTGCGGACCCAAGAGCCGTCCGAAGGAAATGCGAAAAATCTTTCGCAGTTCCGCGGCTTCGACCCTCCGCGATATTTGAAGGAATTGAGACGGCAGCTCTGCGCATTTGATCAACAAGAGCAAATCGTTCCTCTCTGGGAAATTGCTTGGTAATCCTGTATGCCTCGAGCGTAAGCAGAACGGCCTTCTGCCACACGATGAGGTCGCTATATGAACGTTCTGGCTTTTGCATAGTTTTTTCTGGAAGCTGACAGCTGGCATCTGGCAGCTACAGAGAATTCCCGCTATGCGGGAGATTCTCTGTACGGATCATCGTGCACATCTTTACGCGCAGCGCTGGCTTCTCCTGGTCTGTACGCTCCAGCTGCGGGTTTACGGATCGCTTTTTCAGTAGGTGGAGGAGGCGATGGGGTCGCCGGTTTAACATAGCTTCGAGCTTCGAGCTTCGAGCTGTCAGGAGGAATCTCGGCGTCTCCACTACTGGAAGTTGGCACCTGGAAGCTGGAAGCTGACTCAGCAGCAAGTGTCTTCGTACGCATAGACTCTACGCCACTCACCTCCTTTCCCTTCGCCTCCGGATGCTCCAGCTCCCGCTCCAGCTCCTGCCGTATGGGCTCAAAAACAATTTTCGAGATGTCGGCCGCTAGTGCAGCGGCAACTTCTGTCGATACTTTTACCTCTTTCTGGATTGCAGATTGCAGTTCGTCGACAGGGGTGATACCGAACAAAGCCATTAAGACTTCGTTCTCTAGAATTTCCCATTGATCAAGGTGGAGCTTATGTTTGTCAGCGGCCTCGCGTAGTTGTTTTTGTATATCGACGGACGTAATCGCTTTTTGCACCGGTGCGGGAAGCTCCGCGAACCGCTTCTTCATTATTTGTTGGGTGTTTTGGTCGACCATATGCTGGTTACGTTTGCTGCGGACCCGGTGGGGGCGGTGGGGGCGTGGCTGGAGGCGTCGCGCCACCTTCTTCGCGGAGTATGGTCGTTATGTCTCTCAGGTCTTTTCTTCGTTGTTGTGTGCGCATTTCGTCCGGCACAAAGGGTTTGGCGCGGGGGTCCCATAGGAGACTTTCGCGAAGCTCTCTCTCCGCGTTACCAAGGACTTGTTCACGAGTCGGCATATTCCTACGCAGTTCTCCGATGGTACGCTCGTGTTGTCGAACGGTTTCGTGTTGGTTGAGGCTCTGTTCGGCGTTAGCGTGCGCGACCTCATCGAGGCCTTTGACGATCTCCTTTGCTGCCCTAAGGTCCTCCTCGTGTTGGCGAGCTCGTTCACTCAAGTCGCCCACCCTGTCACTGTGCTCTTGTTGGTGACGTTCACGGTCCCTTTCGATAATCGCCATAGCAGGTTTCATGAGCCTATCGATGTCTGCTGGCGTCGCTGCCTGGTGTTCTGCATCAGCTCGCGCCCGTTCAATTCTTCTTTCGATGTCACGCATGTTGCTCTGTAGCTGTTGATCCGCAGCGGCTTTCTGTCTTTGTACGTCATCTTGGCTCCTTGTCGCGTTCGTTACCGATGCTTCCGCGTCGGCCCTTTCGTCTCCTTGCGCAGCGCGGGCGCGCGCTTGCGCGGCGGGACGTTCTTGTGCTTTGAATTGATCACGCGTTGCTTCTTGTTGTTGTATGGCATCCTGAGACGCTTGTCGCTGTCGGTCGGCCATTTCTCGCATCTCTTGTTTTTGACCGTCAGTCGGACCTATTTGGCGCGCGAGGTCGTCTGCCCGTTTTGCTTTGTCGGACATTGCCTTCATGAAGTCTTTGCTCATGTCTTTCGTGGATCCCATAATGTTCCTTGCCATGGCCCCGCCAAGTGCACCGACTCCCGCCTGAGCAATCCCTACTTTCAACGGATCAAACGAGCTGCGTGCGAGGAAGTTTGTGCCTCGCAATACTCCACGGCTCATCAGGCCACGCACCCCTTGTCGTCTGCTGTCAAATGCGTCAGCCGCCATGCCTTGGTGTTGCTCATCTTGAGTTGGAGTTCGGTGGTAGTATTGCCGCATTGCGCCAAGTGCCCCGCCTCCAATCCATCCTAGCGAATTGCGTCCCGCAAAACTTAATGCACGTGAGCCAGCGATGAGTGGTGCGGAAGCCAGAAGTCCCGTAAGCCCCCTGGCGTAGCTGAATCCGGCGATGCCTTTTGAGAACGCATTTGCGACCACGAACGACGCGAAGAGTAGTCCTAGGACAATAACAAAATTGAAAAGCGCTCCGAAATCGGCAGTAGTCGCAGCGCCCGCAAGACCCCCGAGTGCTCCATCCTTTGCATATCCGCCGGTAGCCTTAGAAGTTTGCACGAGTTTTTCACTCACAACTACTGTCGCCCACAAAAGAGCCATGAGGATTGGTGCAAAAAAGGCCGCTTTTAGGAGAGATTCCCACCACCTTGCGAATCCTTTTTCGATGAATTGCTGTGGGATCAACCAGGCCGCGAAGGCGAGCGCGGAGGTAAGCATAAGGAAGATGATGAGTATCGCACGGGAGGCGATAAGGAATGCGCCATAGAGAAATACGAATGCCGTTGCGAGAAGCAAAATGAGCATGAAAAAGCCATAACCAAGCCCTATAAGCGCGCTGTCGTGGGTCTCTTGCGCTGCTTGAATCAGGGCAAAAGATTTCTTTACGCCATCAACACCGAGTATATCGAGAAACCTTCCTGCAATACCTTCGATGGTGTCGTCTTTTGTCGAGGCTCCTCCGGGAAGCGATGCGGTCGACAAGGTTGCGCTACCTACCTCCTTCACAATCATCGAATTGTAAAATTGATATGCAGTAAAATTCGACGCGTCCACGATAACTTTTGTGAAGAGCAGGCTGAAGTTGATGAGCACGGCGACGATAAGCACCTGAGCTATCTTTCGTTTCTCACCGAATTCCTTCACCCCGAGAATAATGTTAATGGCGATAAAGACAAAGAGGCCGATTATGACGATATTCGCAATATCTCGGACGGCCGTCCACCCGGCGTCTATTCCCGATTTTATGGTGTCCAGCAACGATCCGAATTTCACGATTCCATGTTCGACGAGAAGTTCGAACAATCCTCCAGCCAGCACAACAGCCTGCACCCCGACCCACATGAAGAGTGCCCCGATACTCGCGAGCGCTTGGCGCATGAGGCATACCGGCAGATTGAACCAGTAATCTTTTGTTGCTGTACAATTTATTGGCTTCGGCGGAGACTTAGGAGTGCTGGCAACAGGCGAAGTTTGTCCAAAAGCGGAATCCGCGCCTCCCACCGGGAGTTCTCCTGGCGAGACACATTTTACGCTGATTGCAGTATTGCCCCCAGTCCATTGTGCGGCTAGTTCTTGGTCGGCGCCGCATGATGCAAAAGAACTGGTGTCGGGAGCAGACACGGAGTTGTTTGGGTTCGGAGGGGTACCCGGTGGTTGCGGTCGAGGACAAACATACGAACCCGCGTGCTGTATAGGTGTAATGCCGTCAGGGCAGATAGGTGCGGCTTGAGAAAGACGAGGAATTAGGATTGTTGCGCAGAATGCCACGGCTATTCCGCCCAAAACCAGATATTTTTGCGCGTCAGCCGTTCGATACCTGTTATTTTCCATATTCTATTTCTTCCAGCGGTCGGCCCAGAGTTGGGGAATTGCCGAGTTGTTGATGTTGCACCAGCCGGTCGTGGGCGTTGGCGAGTCGCCCCACGCGGTGGCGGTGTCTTGCACGAGCGTCGTCATCGCCCCCGCCACGTCGTCGCGCTGTTTCGCGGCGTTCTCGGCGTCGAATTTGGTGTGAAGCGCCTTTTGCGCGACGAGCGAATCAAGTTGTTGAAGCGCGATTCGTTGCGTATTCAACGACGCGGTGTTCGTCACGCTTGCGATGAGCTGGTCTATGAGCGCGAGCGCTTTTCGAGAGTTTTGGATATTCGTCAGAGCGGCATTGGCGAGCGGTGTTATCTGCGAGTCAATCACCTGCTGCGAGAATGCAAGCGTGCTTGTTGAGGTTTTTATCTTGTTCTGGTCGAGCGCGTATGGCGTGCACGTCCTTGTTGGTGGATCGGTCGAAGGGTCTGTGATAGTGCACGTACCGATAGAGGCAACCTGCTGTGCCTTCGGTACGATGAGTTCCCAGCACTGCCTCTCGGTGTTCCGTATTTGATTGATACTTTGCGTGAGCGTGGTCGCGATGGATTCCATTGCGGTGAGGTATCGCCCCTCAATATCACGCGATGTGTTGAGGACGGTAAGCGCAGCGTTTACCGCAGCGCCGATAACGCCTTGTGAAGACTCCTTGGCCACTTGCTCAAGATACGAGGGTTGCCCCGCAACACTTTGTGTTAGTCCTGAAAGACCACGGCGGTCGGTCAGCGCCTGCGTCGTCACGCCGGCAAAGAGCGCGCCTATCATTTGCCCGATGTCGTTCGCTTGCTCCAGTTGACGCACGGGCGAGTCGAAGACGGTCTGGAAAGAAGACTGCACGACAGAGGCGGGTGTGAAGGTCTGTTCAGCAAGCGGATCATCGGGATTGTCAGTGACCGCATAAAAGCCACGACCCCAGTCCCAGACAGTCGTTTGATTTGCAACAGCCTCCCCGATGTAGGTGTCCATTTCGGGTTTCTTGTTTATTAAGTAGTCGAAGTACGCGTTACACGAGGGTGATCTGAGTTTCTGGAAATTTTGCAGGCTGAACTCCGCATTAGGGTCGTATGTGCATGCTGGTTTATCAGTGCCCCGAGTCTCGACACTATAACTCGCTGCGAGTGCGCGACGCATGTCTTCTCGGAATTCTGGACGCACGTTGTCGAGAGCCGGGCCTGTAAGATAGGTATACGCAGCTTTATCTTTAATTGCCAGTATCTCAGCGGGCAAATTCACCACGTACTGTTTATTACCCTCCCGGCCGGTCTCTGCACTTAAGACGTTCTTCTTTAAAAGTGCCGACATTGCGCTCTCGCGCAAGCGGTCTTGGAGCGGCCGCAACACACATTCTTTATAGACGAGGATACCGGTGTTGAGGGTTACCGCCGCGTCGTTGACCGGCACGTATACGCCGCCGATAGCGGCCACAGTGCCGGCGCTCGCATTCGCTCCCGCCACCTGATTACAGCCGAAAATACCCTCGTTCTTGAATTGGTATGCCGCAGCCGCGGATTCGGGTGCCTCCGTCGTTTGCCCCGAAGTTTCCGTCACGTGTCCAGCCTCGTGTTCCGCACTCGCGAGAAGCGGCACTGTCAGCAGAAAGAGAGCGAGGAAAAGTGTATGGATAGCGTTCGTTTTCATGACTGCTTTTGTTTTTCGTATGAAGCGAGCGCGTCGAACGAGGTGAAAAGTCGCGTTTCAGTGTCGTTATACGTTTTCAAAAGCGCGATGGTCGCGAACGGGTCACCTGCATGCGCAGCCATGTGTTCGATAACAGTGCTGAACTCAGAAAGTGCATTGAGAATTCCCGCATGGTGCGAGAGCGCGTCTTGCGGCACCGTCAGACTCGCCGCGTTTTTTATCGCCAGCTTGTAGTTCTCAGCGGTCGCTTGGAGTTGTGAGAGGTATTGGGCGTCCCCAGTATCGATGTAGTTGGCAAAGAGCGTGAGTTCGTACTCGGCATTGCTGAGAAGCGGCTCAAGCGCGACGCGCAAGTCGTCGCGATACGTCAGCATTCGTTCGTAGGAAGTGTCGGGGTCGGATGCAAGGTCACGTATGGAGTATGTTTTGTAGGATACGCTCGCTTGCAGACTCGACGCGATGCTCTCGGCTATCTTTTCTCCGTCTTCGGGTGTGTACATGCCCGCTTCGTTGAGGGAAATGTACGAACCAAGCAGTGCACCAACGACGTTGCCTTCAATATTCGATATACCGTCCGCGTCCGCCACCGTTAGCGAGTCGAGATCTGTACTACCCGATGCCCCCGAAAGAGGTGTCTGCCAGTTGACGCTCCCGTATGGAGTGCGAGCGATGCCTGAAGTGCTTGACGATGCACCCGTTGCGCGAAGGTCGCGATTCTTTCCTGCAAATATCAAGTATCCCTGAAAGGTTGCAACGCCGATAAATGCGACGACGGAGAGAACAGCAACGACCTGTATAGGCAAAAAACGCTCGAGCTGAACTTGTCGAGTTTCCACGCTTAAAAGTATACCGCCTAGGTGGGGATTTCGTGGGGACAAGGAGGGGATAGAGGAGGCCTCCCTGTCGAAAATAATCGTGGAGGAGAGCGCTAGAGACTGACGTTCGTGAATGTGAAAACCACTCCGGCGTCATACGTCGAAAATGTCACGCCGTATGCCGAAAGGAGCGTCGCGAGGGAGACATAATTCTTCACGTACGTCTCTACGGTAGTGTTGTACGCGAGCATCGCCGTCAACATATCCTGGTCAAGTTTTGCTTCCGGTACTTTTGAGAGTGCTGCTCCCATTTCTCGATAACTTGCCGCCACCTTCTCGTGCGCGCCCCGTATCTCGGAGGGAACATCCTCCATTGCCCCCAGGAGTCCACCTGTCTGTGTCATTGCCGCCGCAAGAGAGAGTACCGCCTCACCCTTTTGCACGTTGTATCGGTCCTCAAACTGGTCTTTTAGTAATTGTGAAGAGTTTTGGTACTGCCCTTCGAATTCTTGAATGATAGAGCCGGCCTCGTTCCCGTACCGGTAGAGCTCTTGTTGGAGCGGCGTACGTTGTGTTGCGAAGGTCGAGGTGCTGATAAGCCCTTGCGGAATAAGTGAGTACACGTCGAATGCTCCGCTGTACTCTGGTACACCTTCACTTGTTGCAACATTGCCGCTCTCCGACAGAAGTTCGAGGAACGCAGCAAAGTCGAACCCGTCGGACCCCTCGCCTTGTGTGAGCGGGACCTCTCCGGAGGTTGGGTTGTAATGGAATGGCGGGCCGCTCTGCACCTCCTTGTAAATATTGTTCAAAGACGTATCAAAGTTCTGGTTCCCGCTCGAACTTGAGTCGAAGAGATTTGCACCGATACCTCCCCATGCACGCAATTCGCCCTGCGGTTGTACATCAGCACGCTGTGCGATGACGATGACGCCGATGAGAAGCAGCAGCACAGCGCCGAGGACAGACGCGATGTACGGATGAGCGCGTATCCAGTTCATGGAACTAGCGTATCCTGATAGGGGCGCGATGTATAGAGTATAATTTGCATATGCGTGTTTCTCTCGCCCAAACAGTGTACGTACTCGTCGCGTTACTCGTGGCACTTCCGCTCGCAGCGTATGCGTTCCCCTTCGGCGGACGTGCTTCAATCGTACTTCAGTGTGTTTACAACTCCACGATCTATGCAAATCTTGGACCTCCACGCGGAGGCGAGTTCATTTGGACGACGGGAACCAAGACGTACCAGTTCGGTCCTCCTTCTCACGCGGGACAATGGCTCCTCGGCCTTGCCGGCGCTCCCTACTACTGTATCTATCGCATCTCACCACTCACTATCTATACGGGTATTGCGATAACCATGATGGGCTCGAGCGGCTCTGCCGCCCCCGCCGCCTCCCCTACGCTCGGGCCGGGTGGCGCGAGCGGCCGAGGAGCTCTACCGACATCTATCACACCACCGGCATCTTCGCCGTCCCCAAGCCCGGTGCCGACGTCCGGCACAGTTATGATCAGCGAGGTGTACTACGCCGTCGACAGTACGCACGGTATAAAACCGCAGAATGAGTGGGTCGAACTGTACAACGGCACTTCTGCTGCGGTGAACGTGAGCGGTTGGAAGGTCGAAGACGCATTTACGTCGGACGTACTCACTTCGGGCGTTACTATTGCGCCGGGGAAGTTCCTCGTCGTCGCCGCGGCCTCGACCACAAAAGCGCTCTGGAACATACCGAATGAAGCGTTCGCTTCAGTTGAAAGTTCTATCGGCGACGGATTGTCGAATGGCGGCGATAGAGTTGTGCTCCGGAACGCATCAGGCGCAGTTATAGATGCAGTTTCTTGGGGTACGAACACGACAGTATTCCAACCAAGCGCTCCCGTTGTCCCGTACGGCAATTCTTTGTGGAGAAAACTTCTCTCGAAAGACACGAACTCTGCTGCGGATTGGGCCGCGACATCTACGCCGACACCGGGAAAGTAACGGAGAGCTGTCGAGCAAGGCCGCTCCACTGTTCGAGTGAGATATCTTCTGCACGTGCCTTGTCTGCAATGTCAACCTTACTGAATACGTTTGCGATAGCGGCACTTGAGGCGATCTTTTTCAGGTTTCCCGCAAGCAGTTTTCTCCTTGAAGAGAACCCTGTGCGCACGACTTTGAAAAACACGTCCTCGTCCAGGCCTTCGAAAAACTTCCTTGAGATATCACGAATTGCAATGATCGCTGAGTCGACCTGCGGTGGTGGAGAAAAGTTGCCGCGGGAGACTTTTGCGACGATGCGCGGCTTGCCATATGCCTTGACCGAGAGCGACAGAATACTTTCCTTCCCATCGCGAGCGATGATGCGGTCGGCGACCTCCTTTTGTACGAGGAGCGCTATGGTGCGCGGTTGTGTGGTTGCAGTAAGGAATTCTCGGATTATCTCACCAGTGATGTAGTACGGGATATTTGCGGCTACTGAATAGCTGCCAGCTGCCAGCTGCCAGGTACTAGGGTTGAAATTCCTAATGTCCCCTTCCACGAGTGTGAGCTGGCCCGAACCGATCTCTTTTTGAAATGCATCATTGAGGTGGGCGACAAGTTCCTTGTCTTTCTCGATAGCGATAACGTGTGCACCGGTTGCAAGCAGTTCGCGTGTAAGCGCACCTTTCCCCGGACCGATCTCAACGGTCGTATCTCCGGAGCGGAGCTCTGCAGCGCGTACAAGCTCTTGCGCGAAGCGCGGGTTTTTTAGGAAATGCTGCCCAAGACGGGGTGTTCTTTTCTTCATGTGATGATGTCTTCCCGATATGCGGGTTGTTCACGAGCAGCTGACACCATGAGGCGCGGGTCGATGTCCTCGAGAAATTCAGAGGGGATAGAGAGCTCACGTGAACCGTATCGCATCCGCTCGTTGGCGAACGATAAAAAGAGACGCTCCCGCGCGCGCGTGAGTGCAACGTAAAAGAGCCTGCGCTCCTCTTCGGGGTCCCGAGTCGTGTCGTTCTCTCGTACAGACGGAAAGAGCCCCTGTTCAAGTCCCGTCACAAAAATCGCATCAAACTCAAGACCTTTTGATGCGTGCACAGTCATCAGAGAGACAGCATTCTCCTTGTCTTCAAGTTGGTCTTGTTCACTTTGGAGCGCTGCATCCTCAAGGAGTCTTAAGGTTCCCTCCGGGGGTTTTTCGTCGCCGTACCGGGTGGCGAAGTTTATGAGCTCGTTCACATTGCCGAGCCGCTCCTTCCCTTCCTCGGTATTTTTTTGATTCTTGAACAATGCTTCCATACCACTTACTTCGAACGCGAGTCGCACGGCGTCGGGCGCGGGCAATGTCTCGGCCCCTTTCTTGATGATTTCGAGCGTTTTGCGAAATGCTTCGATCTTTGTCCGTGCGGCAGTCGGTGCTTCGTGGTCGAGCTCAGCCACCATTTTCTCAAGCGTTACTTTCCCGATGCCACGCGGTGGCACAGAGGCGATGCGCGTGAGGTCGGAGCGACTTTTCGGGTTGAGCGCCACACGTACGTAGCTCAACACATCTTTCACTTCCTTGCGATCGAAGAACCGTGTGCCGAGGACCCGGTAGGGAACGCCGAAGGTGAGCATTGCTTCTTCAAGTGCGCGCGACTGAAAGTTCTCACGATATAATACCGCGACCTCTTGGGGACGCATCCCCCGCTCAATGAGCTCGGCGACCTTGTTCGCAACGAAATATGCCTCGTCGCGGTCGTTGTGTGCTGCGTACAGCTCGATCGCCTCCCCTACCCCTTTTGTTGCGACGAGTTTTTTCGGTCGGCGATTCACGTTTTTCTCGATGACCATATTGGCGGCAGTAATTATCGTGTGTGTCGAGCGGTAGTTCTCTTCGAGCGTTACCGCCTTCGTTCCGGGGAATGAGTGTTCAAATTCGAGTAAGTTCTCGAGGCGAGCATGTCGCCATGTATAGATTGCCTGGTCGAGGTCACCGACGACGCATATGTTATTGCGTGGTGCGGCAAGAAAGGAGACGATCTCGAATTGCACCGAGTTCGTGTCTTGATATTCGTCGACCGTGATGTGCTGCCAGCGGTTTTGTAACAAGCCCCGAACGTGCTCAGAGCTCGCAAGAAGGTCGCGTGTTTTTACCAGTAAGTCGTCGAAGTCGAGTGCGTGCTCCTCCACTGTTTCCTTTTCGTATTCGTGCCAGACCCGTGCGATATCACGTTCACGGAAATCGCGTGCCGACTCGGCGAACGATGCGGACGCATTCCCTTTGTTCTTCTCTCCCGAAATACGCGCGAGGACAGCTTTCGGTATAAGTTGGCTTTCAAGCCGGTCCAGAATGCGTTTTATCGCGCGTAGTGAGTCGTCACGGTCCCAAATAGCGAACGTGTCGGGTACGCCTGCTTCTTTCGGAAATTCCCGCAAGATCCGTACACCGAGCGAGTGGAATGTCGACACTGTCGGCATGCTGGACTCTGTAAGCGTGTGTATCCGTTCCCGCATCTCTCCGGCGGCTTTGTTGGTAAATGTCACAGCAAGGATGGTCCGGGCAGGTATGCCGTCCTCGATGAGGTAGGCGATCCGGTGGGTAATGGTTTTTGTCTTACCGGCACCCGCTCCCGCCACGATAAGGAGGGGTCCTTTCGTGTGTAGGACAGCCTCTTTTTGGGCTTGGTTGAGGCCTTTTAGGAGGATATTTTCTGGCACGGGAGAACTATACCATGAATGCCCGAATATCTTGACAATATCGCTATCCACTTGTCTAATACATCATAGATTGACGCTGGTAGCCCTCTGAAGGTACAGTTAATTCAACGGTGGCATGACCGTTTGTCCATTCTCGGCCGATCTCCAAAAAAAACGAGGTGTAAGGCCGCCTTTTCTGTCTTGCCGAACGCTGCCGTACCAAAGTTAGGCTTATAAAATCAAACATGAATGACGCTCCTGCAGATCACGCAAATCTGCAGCGAAGCCGATATAGTGCCTTGAAAGCCGCGAGATCGGTAGCTTCTCTCGTTACTCTTCTTGTTCTTGTTGGCACGATACTGCCCGCCTCAGCGCGGGCCTCTGTTTTGGGTGATATTCTTGCAACACTCAGAGGTGTTTTGAAAACACAGAACAGTTCATCAGGTAACCTCCAGACGATGGAACTCGTGCGACCAGCAATGAACGTCGACCCTGCAGCGGGTCGCGGCGGTGGAGACATCACTATCGTTGATGGTTCTGCACTACTTCCAGAAGAGGGTCCGTCAGGGACTATTGCTGATATTGCGAAACCAAAGGTCGCGACGATAAGCATTTACGTTGTGCGTCCGGGCGATACTCTCGGGGGCATAGCAAAGATGTTCGATGTGTCGGTCAGTACGATCCTTTGGGCCAATGATCTGCCGCGCGCCTCGAATATCCAGGTCGGTCAGGTGCTCACCATCCTTCCCGTCACCGGTCTTAAGTACACCGTGAAAAAAGGCGACACGCTCTCGTCGATAGCGAAACGCTACGGTGGAAGTGCCGCCGAGATAGCAAGTTTCAACGGTCTTGAAGAGGGCGCTCTTGCGGTCGGTACGGAGATAATTATCCCTGATGGCGAAGCCCCCGCTTCGGCGCCTGCTTCTAGCGGCTCGTCTCCATCGTACGCCACGTCGGTCGGAACACCTTCACAGGTCGGCTACTATCTGCGACCGATCGTTGGCGGTATACGCACACAAGGTATCCACGGATACAACGGTATTGACATTGGCGCTCCGATAGGGACACCGATACTCGCCTCTGCCGAAGGGGATGTGATCGTTGCAAAGTCGACGGGTTGGAACGGTGGGTATGGCCAGTACGTCGTTATCCAACATGCGAACGGCAGTCAAACACTTTACTCACACGCGTCTAGTGTTATTGTCTCGCCAGGTACCCATGTACAGCAAGGACAGGTTGTCGGCTACGTAGGCAACACCGGAAAGGCGACTGGCCCGCACCTACACTTCGAGATCCGTAACGGTATCCGAAATCCGTTCTAGCACGTACGTACCGTGATGGGACAGCTTTTTCATACGCTTGTATTGTTGCTTCAAGCCGTTCTCTAAGTTGTTGAGAGGCCTTTGAAATGCTAAACTAAGATAGTTGTGTCTACGCCAACTATCGACGTGATCGTTGATCTCCAATATGGAGATTGCGGAAAAGGTAAGGTCGCGCACCACCTTTGTCGAACAGGAAGTTACTCTCACGTACTTCGCTACAATGGCGGCGCAAATGCCGGCCACACCATCTTCCACAACGAAAAAAAATTCATAACCCACCAGATACCGGCGGGTGTTTTTTTTGGCATCAAGAGTGTTATCGGGAACGGTTGCGTCGTCGATCCAGACCAGTTTTTTGCAGAGTTACAGATGCTCGAAGATGGGGGTGTTGATACGAAAGGAAAGATCTTCGTTGCAGAAAATACGCACGTCATTACCGACGCACATAAAGAAGAGGATGCGCGAGAGGGTGTACGCATTGGTACTACCGCACGAGGAAATGGTCCTGCGTATCGTGAGAAGTACGGCAGGACCGGAACACGTGCCGTTGATATCCCAGAACTCAAACCGTATCTCATCAACTTATATGACGAATGGTATGGAGGGACCGGTGTTCGTATTCTCGGTGAGGGAGCACAAGGCTTTGGTCTTGATATTGACTGGGGCGACTATCCCTACGTAACCTCATCGCACTGCACGACTGCGGGCGCTCTTCTCAACGGTCTGCAGGCGAAAGCGGTCGGCGATGTGTGGGGAGTAGCGAAGGTGTATGAGACATACGTCGGAAGCAAAAAATTCCAGCCTGAAGGAGAAATATTCAACAAGATCGCCGACATCGGCGAAGAGTATGGAGCAACGACAGGTCGTCGCCGTCAGACGAATTGGATGAACATGCAGACACTTGAGCGAGCGGTCTGTATCAACGGTGTGACGAAGGTCGTGTTCAACAAGGTGGATGTATTGCGCACGGTGGGAGCGTGGGCGGTGCTTGATGAGAGTAAGACTATCGAATTTAAGAACGGCGACGACATGAAAGAGTTCATCACAAAACGCCTCACCTCTATCGACATTGCAAAAGAGAACATCTTTTTCTCAGAAAGCCGCGAGCGGATTTAGACGTTTTTCGGGGCGAGGTATAATTTTCCTCATGCCGGAAGATCAGAAGTCGAACGAACAGACGCCACAGGAGCCTACTGCAACACAGGCGCTCGGGCGTTTGATGCGGCAAAGCAAGTTCGCAAGGCTTGATTCCGACAATCCCAACACTGTCATTGAGCGCGATGGTGAAAGATACAGTATCGAAATGGTACTGGATGGCCGGTCCGAAACCATAAAAAATGTTCAAGAGCTTTTCGTAAAAACATTCGGCGAGGAAGAAGTAGACTCTGAGGAAATTTTACGTACCGCCATAGACGGGAAGACTCCGTGGGGCCAAGAGGACGTGACGAAGTATCGTGTCCACGTCATTAAGGACAGCAAGGGAGAAGCTGTTTCAACCGTCGCGGGCGGTCGTCTCAAACTCCGCAATGCCGATGGGAGTTCGCGAGGCAAACAAATGTTCATGGTTGCCTACGCGGTAACTGACGAGAAAGCCCGTCAAGGCGGCCTCGCCCGCGAAGCATATATATCTGCAATAATGCAAGCCGCAAAAGAGGCTCAAGCAGAAGGTCAAGAACTCGCTTTTTCTGCCGGTGAAGCAAAGTTCACCTCCGAGCGATTCTGGAACAGTGTAGGATGGAAACGCGTATACGCGGCAAAGTCTGGCGAACCCAGTTTAGAGGAGTTGAAGTACGTGCAACCGGCACTCGACTTTAACGAGAAAACCGGAGCGATTGCTGAAGGAGCCGGTGCAGCCCCGGAGCATCTCATGATAGATAGTTTTGAAGGCAAGCCGCCGGGCAAAGACGATATACTCGCAACCGTCCGTGCTTTCTATGAATGGTGCAACACATGGCCACCGGAAGCGTTTGAGAACTCAGAGGCACTCGCACACCACAGGGAGCATGTCGTGGGCATTTGGAAGGAATTTAAACAGCAGGTAGAGGAAAGCGAGCGTTTGGAATACATAAGTAAGGACGAGCGGATAAAAGCAAAAAAAGAAGGGCTCCTCGTCAAAGACCACACTGCTGCCGATCACGGCAGGACCGGGGAGGAAGATTTTTAGAATTTGGGAGACTTCTCCGAAAGCCGCGAGAGGGTATAAAAAGGAGATCTCCGGTCAACCAAGTGGGCAGACCGGAGATCTAAAGGCGAACAATCAGTCTCGATAGCACGAAACTGACCCCGGCGAGCGCGAGCGCGACTCCAATATGTACAGGAATTGCCAACCACGCCGTCCAGGAAATTATTACTTGGGCGGGGATGCCGGTGCCTGCTGCCATTGCCGCTTGTTTCGAGGCGAACAAGATTACTTGTTGCAAGGTTACCTTGGGGTTCACCTCTATAAACACCCAGTTCCTCTGGAAGAAGAAGTTGAACGCTAGTAGTGGGAAGAACGCGAGGATCGCCGCCTGCCAGTATTGCAGTATGTGCAACAGGTCGACGGTTACTCCCGCGAACGTCAGGAACATTGCTTGAGCCGGCCCCGCGATCAGCACGAAGTGGGCGACCTCCATGAAACGGGGGAACACGAAGAACAGTATCCTGTCGATAACAAGCGCGCCGAAGAGTTGCCGGCGCAGGAACGGAATTTCCAGGACGATAGTGAACATCGCCTCCTCCTATGCCGGAATTACCCGAATTCGCTTCAGGAATGCGAACTGGCGAACAAACCAACGAGCAATCTACCGTAGATGTGCCCTTGACTCAACGTTCTCGGTGGCAGAGAGGTTTTTATGCAGCCTTCTTTCCCAGTTCCTCTTTGAGGATCTCGAGTATTTTTATTCCCGCGATCACTTCTTTTTCGAGTTCCACAAGCGATTCAACACGCTTCGCTTCCTCCCTGACCGTTCCGATAAAGGGGCGGGTGAGGATCGCACCCTGAACGTCCGCGGGAAGTTCTTTGAAGCGGGCTCTGAAGGTTTCCATTGCACCCTTCTCGTCACCTACTGCAAGCTTGTCAGCGATCGAGTTGTATATGTCAACTAGTGTATCGGTGCTCATATATTTGCAGGGATGCGGAGTTTCGACCTCATGTCACTCGTGAAGCCGTTGAGGAGCATTTCAAAGAACCAATCCCACATCGATCGGCGTCTCTCTGCAACATCACCAAGCTGTTCAGTCTTGAAATGCTCCCCGTACATATCTTTGACGATGTCTTCTTGTCCCGGCTGAAGGTTATTTAAGGTGATGTTCCTCGCTTGCAAGTCGCGTTTCGTTTGAGGATTTCTAAGCCATGATTCATACCCTTGCTGGTATTCTTTCGGATTCAGAGTTTTTCTTTGTTTTTGCTCAGCCTCTGTTTTTGAGGAGAGAGAACGTTTACGCTCCGGAGCGTCCCATTTTTCTACTACTACTTTCCCTAGGTCGAGACTTTCTCGTCCAAGAGCGCTTACGAGCTTCTCATCCTTTGAGATAATCCCCCCAAGAACGTTGGCAAATGCGGGGAGGTACGTCTCGAAGTCAGTTACCGCCGTTGACTTTTCGAGATTTCCGATTCGGCTCATAATATCGCGAACTTCTGCTCCGGAAGATTTCCCTCCCGTCAGTTTGTGCCACAGTTGGCCGAGGTATCCTTTTTGTGCGTATACTCGGTCTCGGGCGAGAGATCGCGCTTTCTCTCCTGCAGCTCCCATTTTTGCGGTCATTTCCCGATCGGCGTCTTTTTCGGCTTCGATTTCTGTCCAACTAAACATACGAACGAACCAGTTCCTTGTGCTCTTGTATTGTTCGTAAAGTTCCTTCGCGCGTTCTTCTCGTTCCTCTTTAAGCTCCCGGTACTCTTTTTCTGTGAAGTGTCCAGCCTTGAGGGCCTTGTAGTCGTCTTTGTCGATTCTATACTTCTCGACCAGAACGCGTGCGTGCGCTTCTTCGTTATCCAGTTCCTTCCGCGCAGCTCCAAGTCTTTGAAGTGCCTCCCAGGCGTCAGTTGCGTCCGGATCGTCCTTCATCATGAGATTGTACAGATGCTCCCCCAAGACCTCTGCCATGCGCTCGTCGTCTAAGAGTCCTGCGTAGGGGGCGAACTCTGTATGACTCTCGCCGAACGCCTTTATATCTTCCGCTCGAATGCCGTCACGAAGCTGATTTGCCCGCTCCTTTTTCTCCTCCTCCTCTTGAGCACGGCGTATAGACTCTTCCGCCACCGAACGACGTAGCGTAGGATCGTTCAATATTGTCAGATCCCGGGCACTTGCCTCTCCCTTATGAAATCTACGGAGCAGCTCGGTTATCTGAAATGCCACTTGTTCGTCTTGGTGAGCCGGGTTTCCGCTATACGTAGCTTCAAATCTTTCTTTTAGTTTCTCTCCGAGGATGGCCTGCTGCAAAGGGTTGTTCACCACGTCCTTCAACTTCGGCGCATCATCTTTTTCCTCAGATTTTTTCTCGAATATTAATTTTTTAAGATACTCTCCCATGCTGCGGATTGTATCATGGGCCTCATTTCGTCAAGTATAATTGGTGACCATCTACAATTCGCGGGCGCGATATTGCAGGGCTTCGAGCATGTGGGATGGCTCTATTACGGCGTTTCCGGCGAGGTCGGCGATGGTGCGGGCGAGCTTGACGGTGCGGTGATAACCGCGCGGTGAGAGTTTCATCTGTCTTGCGGCAGCGACGAGTGCTGTTTCTGCTTTGTCGGAGAGCTCGACGAGCGTCTCGAGGTGCTTCGGCTTCATGTCGGCGTTCACAAAGATCCTATTCTTTCCGCCGGAAGAGAAGCGCTCACGCTGACGCTCGCGCGCAGAGGCAATGAGCTCGCGCGCAGCCTTCGTTTCACCGGTCGCCTTTTTTGCTTTGGTCGTAAGAGACTCAGGCGGCATCTCCCCAACGTGTACCCACATGTCGATACGATCGGCAATGGGGCCGGAGACCTTACGCCGGTACTTTTCTATCGTGTGTGGCATACATCGGCAGCGTGTACTACCGGCAAAACCACATGGACATGGATTCAGTGCCGCAATGAGCATGAAGTTCGCGGGAAAGGTCGCCGAGCCCTTTGCCCGCGCTATAGAGACGACTCTGTCTTCAAGCGGCTCACGAAGCGCGTTGATAACGTCGCGATGGAATTCGGGGAATTCGTCGGCAAAAAGGACACCGCGGTGCGCGAGCGTCACTTCCCCGGGCCGGAGTACGGTCGTGCCACCGCCGATGAGCGATGCATATGAAGACGTGTGATGTGGCGAGCGGAATGGCGGGCGGAACATCGGCCCTCCGGCAAGTGAGCCGGCGAGTGAATGTATCGTCGTGACCTCCACCATCTCCTCTTCGGAAAGATCCGGCAGTATTGAAGCGGTCGCGCGTGCCAAAAGCGTCTTTCCGGTGCCGGGCGGTCCATAGAGTGCGATATTGTGGCCACCTGCTGCGGCGATAATAAGCCCGCGTTTTGCGCTCTCTTGCCCGCGGATCTCATCGAGTGCGACGTCTTCCGAGGCCAATATTTTCGATGGCCGTTGCTTTCTCCGTGGAGACTCGGTTCCCGGCTCCTCAAGCATCGCGAGGAGGTGCTCAAGAGAAGTTACCGCATGAATATTGAGATTTGATATGAGAGAGGCCTCCTCGAGGTTCTCCTCGGGAATGTAGAGATCGGTGAAGTTCGCGGCTGCCGCAGCGCTCGCGATAGAAAGGGAGCCGAGAACGGGCCGCACCGAGCCGTCGAGCGCAAGCTCCCCTGCGAAGAGCTTACCCTTTGGGTCGAAGGACGTTTGTTCGGATGCAAGGAGGAAGGAAAGCGCAAGTGGCAGATCAAAGACAGCGCCTTCCTTTTTGAGCGCGGCAGGCGCAAGTGAGAGTACGATTTTTTTGTTGCTCCGCTTTGGCGATTTGAGCCCCCCATCGCGGCTGTTCTTTATCGCGGCCGCCAAACGATCTTTCGCTTCTTCCACCGACTTATCGGGTAGTCCGACAATAGTGAATGCGTGAAGGCCTCGCACGATATCGCACTCGACAGATACAATCGTCGCCTTCGGCAAGCCCGGCTGCGCGCCGAATACCCGCGCGAAACCAGATGCGATCTTCTGCTTTTCGCTCATCCACGCTATTGTACCTCGTTATGCAGCGTGTTCGACGCACTTCGATGCTGCAGGGTTCGCCTCAAGTCGGTCAAAGGGTATTGGTTGTTTGCATGCTTCGCAGGTCCCGTACGAACCTTTTTTCATACGTTCGAGCGCCTTATCTATCTCACGCTTACGACTCTCCAATTCTTCCACGAGGGGCACATTGGTAGAAAGTGTTTCGATATTATCAGCAGCGTCGTTCGGGTCGGATTCTCCACCTTTTGAGCCGGAGGTGCCTTCCCAGTCCCCATTCACATTCTTTCCGTATTCGGCGAGTTCTTCGTCAAGCGAATCACGCTCTGCTTCGAGCGTTGCCTGCAAGTCCTCAAGCTGATCTTCGGTCAGGTCTGACATAGGCGTAATAGTAAGTAGGTAATGGACAAAAGGCAATAGGTGATAGGAACAAGATGCCTTGTGCCTATAATTTGCGTTCAGCGCGCAGGCGCGAAAGTATCTCGGTGAACGAGTACGGGCTCTCGGCGATGACGAGGAGGTTGCGTGTCGGGAATGCGTAGTAGAGCTCGATAGTCCCGTTGTCATCTTCGAGCGCTCGCACATCGTAGTTGCGCATTACAAGATCGTTAAAGCGGCGTTTTTCCGGTAGTCCACTCGTGCCTATGATTTGGTCCGAGACGCTCGTAAACGCAGGAGCGAAGTCGGCGTTGAGCGTATCTTCCCATCGCAACATTGCAGCGAACGCTCGCTCATACGAGGTAACTGGGATGACAAATAACGGGGCGTTCTCGTCGACCGTGTGGAGTCCGAAGAAGAATTCACTTGAAAGTGCGCGGTAGAGATCTGTCGGCGCGCGGGAACCGAGTGCCGTAAGGAATTCTTCTAGTGTTGCAGGGCGATCGATGAGTGTACCGTCCGCCCCAGCCTCGGCACGCGTCGGCACGATCCGGGTAATAGAACCAAGCGTGCCTCCGGCTCCCTGCCGTGCCTGGAAGAGGAGTCGTTTAAGGTCGATGGACGAATTATTGCCAAGCTCGAAGGAGACCGTGTTTTCAGAAAAGAGAATTTCATTTTGCAGGCTACCGTAGATAGGGGTACCCCGGTCTCCTGCAATAAGAGAAACGCCAAAAAACGCGGCGACTCCCAAGAAAAGAAGAAGAGCTGCGGCAAACAAAATGCCGCGTGTTCGCCGGGAGCGAGACGTTTCGTTCCCCTTTGTCTCTGGGGCAGAGTGCTTAAAGCGTTTTTCTTCCTCGAGTGCAGCGGCGTGCACGAGGGAGACTTTTTTTACACGCACAACCTCCTGCAAGTCGTCCTTGAGAGTGTGAAGCGGTGTGACGCTCGAAGGGGCGGTATGTTCTTTTTGTGCGACACTCTCTCCTGCCAGTGAGATCTCAGCAGGCACGGTTTTATCGAGGGTGGATGATGGAGGAGTTTTGTTGTCCGTGAACGAACCTGCTGCCGCGCCAAGGGTCGTATCAAATCTTTTTGGTTCTTCGAGTTTTTGGCCAGCGTTCTCTTGAGGCTGCGCTCCACTTGTTTGTGCAGCTTGGTGTCGTTCTGGCAACTTCACTTCCTTAAGGATCTTCGCTATCTCGTCCTGTTCTTTTTTTGAGCGGTCTTCGGCCGTCGAAAGAGGAGTGGGTCCTGTTGCCAGTGCCGATAGTTCGGGCGGATGAGGGGGCTCCTCCTCCGCGGGTTTTTCTGAGGTCGGAACGACCGACTCGTTTTTAGTGGTTGATTGAGGAGTTGGCTGAAGGATGGGCGTAGGCACGACCGGTGTTTGAAGAGGTGGAGCCGACGGAACCGATACGGGTGCCAGTGGCACCGGTATCGGCGTTGGTGGTGGAAAAGGTTTTGTGGGCGGAGGTGGTATCGGAGGCGGCGGCGAAGGTGGGATTGGCGGAGCGGGTGGTTGGGGCTTAGGGGGAGGAGGTGGCGTTGAAAGGGGCGGGGCGGGCGTTGGTAGCGGGACTACGGGAGGCGTAGAAGGTGCCGGTTTCGTAACCGTTTCTTCAATGATCCGCGCTTCGCTCGAAGGGTCATTCTTAGATCCTTCGGCGTCGTTCGCCCGAGTGTCCTTTGTGTCCTCTGCCATGGTCGTTTCCTCCACCCTGACTCGGTTTCAGCCCTTTGCGAGCGGCCCACTCCGGATCAGCAGCTTTGATAGAAAGATTATAGCGTCCTTTTTCGTCGATCTCTTTGAGAACGACGGGGACGACATCTCCTATCTGCACTGCGTCCGAGATTTTGTCGATGCGGAATGGTGCGACTTCAGAGACATGCACGAGCCCGTCGCTGTTCGGACCGATCTTCACGAACGCACCGAAGTCCATGAGGCGGACAACAGGTCCTTCGAAACGGTCGCCCACCATGTATTCACGTGTGAGATCCTCGACTTCCTTGAGGGCAGCCTCGGCAGTACCTTGTTTACCGGTAATGAAGATGGTGCCGTCCTCCTCTATGGTGATGTCGTCACACAGCGTACGATCTCGAATGCCGTTGATGGTCTTACCTCCGGGGCCAATGACAAGTCCGATCTGGTCTACCTTCACTTTCGTGGTGAGAATCTTCGGCGCGCGCGGTGAGATATCGGCTCGCGGAGTAGCGATCTCTTTTGTAATGACCTCTAGGATCTCCAGCCGTGCTTTTTTTGCGCGCTGGAGTGCTTCACTTAGCACGTTGAGAGGCACCCCTTCCACTTTCACGTCCATTTGCACGCCAGTGACGCCGTCGGGTGTCCCCGCGACCTTGAAATCCATGTCACCGTGGTGGTCTTCTGGTCCTTGAATGTCGGTGAGGATCTTGTACACGTTGGTTTTTGCATCCGACATAAGACCCATAGCAATTCCTGCGACGGGCTTGGTGATAGGAACGCCGGCGTCCATGAGCGCCAACGTCCCCGCACACACAGTGGCCATAGAGGTCGAGCCATTCGAGGCGAGACACTCGGAAACGATACGAATGGTGTACGGAAAGATGTCTTTTGCCGGCAGGACTGCACGGAGGGACTTTTCTGCAAGAGCGCCGTGTCCTGTCATGCGGCGATTGAATCCCCCCACGCGGCCGGTCTCGCCTACGGAAAACGGAGGGAAGTTGTAATGAAGCATGAAGGTCTTCTTTTTGTCTTGGAATTCGATAGTGTCGATGAGCTGTGCGTCTCCTGGCCCGCCAAGCGTAAGGGCGGCCAAGACGTGTGTTTCTCCACGGAAGAAGAGACCCGTGCCGTGAATGATGGGAGAGATGCCGCCAGCCTGAGCCCGAAGCGGTCGTATCTGGTCGAGTGCCCTACCGTCGACCCGCTTATCTTCTTTGATGGCAAGGTCGTGGACGTACTCGTCGATGCGTTGCTCGAAGTATCCATCGAGGAGCTGGGGTTTATGGTCGGGGAATTTAAGAGAAGCCTCCATTATCCATGCTGATTTCATTTCGCCGAACGCCGTTTTCGACATAATGCCACCGAGCGCCTTCAGCTTCGGCTCGATGGTCTCTGCGAACGCGGCTGTAATGTCGGGAGTGATCTCTGGAGCGGTAAACGCCTGCTTTTCTTTTCCGAGTTCTGCAACGATCTTCTTCTGCCATGCTTGGATCTTTTCTATCTCCTCACTTGCCCGTGCGAGCCCTTTGTCGAGGTCGGCCTCCAGTACTTCGCGGGCATTTACCTCGATCATGTTGACGAGACCGTCCTTTCCAGAGACGGTAAGGTCGAGTCGTGCTCGCGGCGGCAGTTCTTCCTGTCGTTGACCGTACGTCGGATTTACGATGAGCTCGTCGCTCCCGTCCTCGATACCGACGCGAACTGCCGATACAGGGCCGTTCCATGGAATGTTGGAGGTTGCGATCGCAAGGCTCGCAGCGTTCACCGCAAGAATATCGGTGTCATAGTCTTCGATGGAGAGGACCGTAATGATGACCTGCACGTCGCGCTTGAGGCCCTTCGGGAAAAGCGGACGGATAGTGCGGTCGACGATGCGGCCGGAGAGTACCGCCTCGTCGGAAGGGCGGCCTTCGCGGCGCATGAAGCGGCTACCTAAAATGGCACCGGCCGCGTAGAACTTCTCCTCGTACTCCACGGAGAGCGGGAAGTAGTCGAGGTTCGATTCACGGTTGCTCATGACGACCGTCGCGAGGACCGCACTGTTGCCATAGCGGAGCAAGACCGAACCATTCGCCTGGTCGGCCCAGTCGTTAAATTCAGCTATCATCGTCTTTCCCCCAATGTCGAGGGAGTACTCTTTTTTCTGCATTACTGCTTTGGGTGATGTCCGGATTTCAGTATGAGCCGTGTTGACCCATGCTGCCTATCCAAACACCACGGTTATCTTGTATGAGAGGCACTCTATCACAGCTTTGACACATCGCCATGAACGTCTACCCACGAAGAATGAGGTAGATGAGGTAGACAATATAGAGCAGAATGAAGAGTGCGCCTTGCCAGCGTTCAAGCAAGTGTCTCTTACCGATGAACATGAAAGCAAATAAAAGCAGTGTTGCGCCCACGGACACGGCGATGTCGGTGACGAGCGCAGGACCGACTGGTAGCGGCAAGATCACCGCCGTAATACCCAAGATCCAAAAGACATTGAAGATACTTGAACCAACAACGTTCCCTATCGCAATATCTACATGTCCACGCCACGCGGCGACGGCCGATGTGGCGAGCTCTGGAAGCGAGGTACCGACCGCGACGACGGTGAGACCGATGAACGCTTCGGAGAGATCAGCGATGGTCGCAAGGGTAATAGCGTTGTCTACCAAAAGTTTACCGCCACCAATAAGTGCAACGAGCCCCACAACGAGAAATCCGATAGAAGTTCCATATGTTCCGGAGGCTCCACCGCTCTCCTCTTGTGGTTCGCGACGTGCGAGCGAGTACACGTATGCAAGAAAAATGACGAAAAGTCCCAAGAACGCGAATCCTTCGGCACGGGACACGACATCGACCCCAGCGCCGTCGAGTACGCGATCGCTTGCGAACGAAAGCAGGATGAGGGCAGAAAGGAGCGCGAGAGGGATTTCTTTCCACGTGGTGGCGTGTTTGACCGAAAGTGGTGCGATCACACCAGCGATACCAAGAATAAGGAAGATGTTCGCAACGTTGGAGCCAACGATGTTCCCTATTGCAAGCTCGCTCGAGCCGGAGAATGCGGCGAAGAGGTTGACGGCAAGCTCAGGAGCAGACGTGCCGAATGAGACGATAGTGAGTCCAATAACGATCGCGGGCATTCCCGCCAGTCGCGCAAAGGACGCGGCACCTTTTACGAACCAGTCGGCGCCGACGATGAGAATAACGAGGCCGACGATTAAGAGCCCAAGCGCGAGGGCGACTTCCATCGCGGCATCATAGCACGCCTCTCGTCCTATTGTTCTTGGAACAAATAAACGACTTCCGCCAGGTGTTTTTGATTGAAAACAAAGATTATTTCGGTATGCGTGGTTATCGTCTCCGCAAGCGCGATTTTCTTGCGAGCGATTTTTCGTAAGAGCGAGTATGTGATATTGGGCATGTGATAATAGGTAGGATCGAATGAAAGACCGACTGCGGCAAGTTTGTTGGTGGTGAGGCGCGGCTTTTCGCCAAAGTGCGACAGCACTATTTCTTTCAAGCGCTCCGAACAAATGATGGTGATTTCGTTGGTGCTAAGAATAATGCTTAGAAAATCGTCGCCCCCCGTGGGCACTTTTGTATAAAAAGAAGAGAGCCTGCTAAGGAGCGCAGAATCTTTTTCAAAAACTATTTCCGAGAGCGGTGATTTACTCGTAATATTCTTAATCGCAATGTTTTGTATGAGTGGGTGAACTGCTCCCAGCCCCCTCTGGAGTCGTGATAGTGCGACGACGATCCCAGATGGTTGGACATCTTTCATCGTTTGTTCCTCGACTTTGTTCTGGATTCGCTTAGCATATGCCGATAGATTCATAAAGTTATTCACGAGTGCATAGAGCGCTTCTTCATCAGACAAAAGCACGTCACGCACAGAGTCCTGGATCTTCCTCATAGGAAGAAATCTATCATATATAACAATAAGCTACAAACGAGCTATAGAAGATAGAAAATTTGTATATCAGACCTTATTGCTGAAAGATACTTGCGGGCGGAGTGGTTCCGCACCAAAAGGAGGATGCCATGCATACGGAATTCGACCCGTGTAATCGACAGCACGGGATCTACCGAACTAAGACCCCGATGCGCCAGGGATGCAGCAAATGTGGGAGGCAGATCAGTCAAGGTACGATCCTTGGTGTTGTGAAATTCGAGGGCGTGCCGCAACTTCATGCTCTCGTTGACCCCAACAAGGTCTGGTGCTGTGGCGAACAACTGACTCTCGCCCAGTTCTTTGACTCCGATAGGGCAGCGGAGGTCGCTCTTAACGAGTTCCAACGTGCGGAGCGAGCGACGATCCCCCTCCCCGAGAAATTCGAGAACTACATCGTCGCAACTTCGTTTGCACCCCCACCCTCTGAGCGCAACTAGGAACCTTTCGTTTCTGCGGCGCAAACACGGCCGTTCGTCCTTTCATCGGGGGCGAACGGTCTTTTTTTATTTGACGCCGGTGATTCGGCCTGCTTCGGAAGGATCAGAGGAATCGGGAGCGATAGAATCGTCGGGAGCTGAGACTGAAACGTCGCGCGAGGAGCCTGCGGCTTGCCGTGAGCGAGTTGGATAGCGAGTCGAACGGTAGTTAATGAGGTAGCGGCGCGGGTCTGCATCGAGGTCAAGAAAGTGGTCGGTCGCTTCTTTGAGACGGCCCGATGTCGAGCGCCCGAAGGAGACCACTTCGACCTGACACCCCGCATTCAACTGTAAGTACTCAACGAGGGGTATAAAGTCGCCGTCTCCCGTGACGAGTATCACAGTGTCGAGCTTAGGTGAGGCAGAGATGGCGTCGACGGCGAGCCCAACGTCCCAGTCAGCCTTTTTAGCGCCGCCCGCGAATATTTGCAGGTCTTTGGTGCGCATTTCGATGCCGAGTTTGGTGAGGGCCTCAAAAAAGCCTTTCTCTTCGCCGGACTCTGTCGTTACCGCATAGGCGAGCGCTCGCACGAGACGACGGCCGGAAAGGGCGTCTTTGAGGACGTTGCCGAAGTTTACGCGCGCGCGGTAAAGGTTCTTTGCGCTGTGATAAAGATTTTGCGTGTCTATGAAAATACCGACGCGTTGTTCCGGATGTTTTATGATAGCCATTGCATGTAGCTGTCAGCTGTCAGGTTCCAGCTTCCAGGATTATAAGAAATATTAAAACGCTTATTAAAATGTGGTACCACACCAGTATACCAACTGCCGACTTTTCTGAAAGCTGGCAGCTGGAAGCTCCAGGCTATTTCTTCAGGCCGAGCTTCTTCACCAAAGTGCTGTACTGTCGCTTGTTGGTGCCCTCGAGGTACTTCAAATGCTTGCGACGGTCAGCGACAAGGCCAAGAAGACCACGTCGAGAGTGCTTATCTTTGCGGTTTTTGTCCAAATGAGCGCTCAGCTCCTCGATGCGTCGCGTCAAAAGAGCGATCTGGACCTCCGGAGACCCCGTGTCCTTATCGTGGCGCTGCGTTTTCTTCACCTCGTTTAGTTTTTTGCGCTTCGTAAGCATGGCCCAAAATGATAGCACATTCGGGCGCTCTCTGCAAGGGTTTATCGCTCCTTTACTGAGCGTCTTGAGCGTCAGTCGTTTCTGTCGTGGTCTCTGTGTTTTCGGTCGGAGCGTCCTGTACTGAGAGCAGCTGAACATTAAATATAAGTGTTGAATTGCCGGGAATAACGACCGCGCCAGTCGTAGGGTTTGTAATGTCGTCTCCACCGTAGCCGAGCGTTGGGGGGATGGCGAGTAGACGCTCACCGCCTTCGCGCATGCCATTAATTCCTATCTGAAAGCCCGAGATGATACCAGGAGCACCGAGTTGGAAGATGAGCGGTTCATTGTCGTGCGCTTCGGAACTGTCAAAAACCGTTCCGTCGGAGAGTCTACCGACGTAAAGGACAGAAACGATAGAACCGGGGGTCGCCTCTTTACCTGTGCCCACGGTCACTTCTTGTGCCTGCACCTGATCGGTCGGTATTTCTTGGTCTTGCTGTTCTGTTGTTGGTGTTGCGACAAAGTTTTGATATGCGAAATACCCGCCCACGCCGATAAGCGCTACCACCACTAATGCAATAAGTGCTCCTTTTATATTCATAATGATAGTGTATCGCGCACCTATAGGGGGCGCAATGGCATTTCAGTGCACAAGTGTTTCGGCAAGCGTACAATCATAAGTATGGAGCCACTTGCATCACAGGTAAGACCGCGGACGCTTAACGAATTTGTCGGCCAAATTCATCTCACCGGCAAAGGTAAACCCCTGCGGATCGCCACGGAGAAAAAGGAACTGTTTTCCTTCGTTCTCTGGGGTCCGCCGGGGAGTGGTAAGACGACCTTGGCGCGTATCTACGCGAACGCGCTCAACGCTGAATTCTACGAGCTTTCTGCAGTCGACGCAGGCAAGGAAGATATAAAGAAGGTTATCGGAAGCGGTGGGTCAAAGGTCGGACCTTTCAAAAGTTCCCAAGGTCCGACCTTGGGATTCGTGAAGCCGAAAGTGTTGTTCGTAGACGAGATCCATCGTTTCAACAAGGCGCAGCAGGATTTTCTCCTGCCCTTCGTCGAGCGCGGCGACATCACGCTCGTCGGTGCCACGACCGAGAATCCGTCGTTCGAGATCATTGCCCCACTTCTCTCACGTTGCCGCGTCTTTGTTCTGAACGAACACTCGGAAAGCGAGATGAAGAAAATCCTCAAAAGAACGAAATTGAAGATGCCGAAGAATGCAGAGGAGTTTCTCATCGCACTTGCCAATGGCGATGCACGACAAGCCATCACCGTACTCGACGCGACACAGAAGCTCTACGGCAAAGTCACTCTCGATACGCTCAAAGAAACCATTCAATCGAAGCACCTTCGGTACGACAAAAAGGGCGAGGAACACTACAATACCATCTCTGCGTTCATAAAAAGCATGCGCGCATCACAGCCGGACGCTGCACTCTACTATCTGGCGCGTATGGTGGATGCGGGAGAAGATCCGAAATTCATCGCGCGGCGGATGGTGATTTTTGCAAGCGAGGACATCGGGCTTGCCCAGCCGACCGCGCTCGTTGTTGCGAACGCGGTCTTCGAGGCGGTGAACAAGATCGGCTATCCGGAAGCGACCATAAATCTCGCTCACGGTGTCGCCTATCTTTCCCAGTGCAAGAAAGACCGGCGCGCGTACGATGCCGTTTTCGAAGCGCTCGATGATGTAAAAAAGTTCGGCAACCTTCCTATCCCTCTGAAAATCCGGAATGCGCCGACAAAGCTGATGAAAGAGTTGGAGTATGGGAAGGACTACAAAGCATATGACAAGGAGTCATATTTGCCGGAGAAACTGAAGAAGAAGCGATACCTCAAGTGACTCATCTTTGTGATTCGAGTATTTCTGTGCGTTCGTTAACAGGTACCATCATATGTTGCACGTTACCCGACGGCCATCGTACCTCGACAGGTACCGTTTCTGCATCGGAGTCACCGAGTCCGAACATAAGAACGTGAGAGTCTTGAGAACTAAATGAGCTTCCGAGGAGGATATGCTTCCTCTCTTTACTTTCGCCACTCTCTATAGTGGCTGATGCCCCTACTGCATCTATGTTCGAGTCGGTCCCACGTAGACGAAGCTGAACCCACGCGTTGCTCCCTCCTTTGTTATGAAAAAAGTAAAGTCCCCTTCCGCCCGGCCTTCCCACACCACCGACGAAGAAATCTGGATAGCCATCTGAGTCGATGTCTCCCACAGCGACCGGCCGACTCGATAGTGCGAGGTCAGGAACGTACTCCTCGGTCCCGTCGATAAAGTTCCCATGTTTATTGACGTAAAGACGATTGCGTACCATCGTGATCCGCTCAGGGTCGTCCATGGCTTGGGATACTCCGCTTTCATATGGTGTTGCAGCGGGCCGCACCCCATTTGATAGATAGAGGTCGGTCCAGCCGTCATTATCCACGTCGAGGGACGCGATGCCCCACCCAAATCCAAGATGGTTTAGGGAAAGTGCCTGGTTGATCTCAAAATCTCCCGCAGCTCGATTTTGAAAATCGAAGATGTGTCCGAAGTTGGTCACGAGCATATGTTGAACACCCCCGCGGCGGTAGTCGTTCATCGTTATTCCCATCCCCGTGCCACTGACCGCAAGCCCTCGTTCCCTGCCGGCCTCTCTGAACGACATCTGGCCTTCGTTGATGAAGAGTGCATTACGACTTGCATCTGATGAAGCCGCTACGATATCCGGGAGCCCGTCATCGGTAACGTCTATCGAAAGTATTTGGAAAAACCGATGGCTCAGGTACGTCCAGTCCTGCGTACCCGCTGCCCCGGTTGCGTGCGCGCTTGCTTCTATGGGGGCTTCGAGTGCGCCACGGAACACGAATGCTCCTCCCTGGTTCTCATATAGATGAATGACGCCTCGGGTGAAGGCAAGGAGTACCGTCGGAATATTGAATGGTTCGAAGATGGGCGAGCGCGATACGCCGGGAAGTCCCGCCGGTTTCGTCATCACGCATCCGCCGTTGTCGAGGAATTGCTCGACCGAGCCAAAGTCGTTGACTACCCGCTTCGATAGACCAGGGAATTTGTTCTCGCTGATAGTTCGTGAAAGTTCTCCTCGCTCACATAGTATCTCTGAAAAGATGCCACCATACATGAGCATGCCGACAGTCGTATGTAACGGTGTTTGCGGGAACCAGTACCACCTATTGGCGCCAAGGTAAGAAACTGCGAGGTCGAGATCACCGTCGAGGTCGTAGTCTGCGAATGAAAGCGTTCCTTCAGGACTTGAGAATGGTGTATTAAACTCGTGGCGAGCGGTCGTCTCCCTGAATCTTTTCGATGCCGGATCGTAGGAGAACGTACGAAGTACGCTCGTCGTCTCATAGATGGCCGAACTCGGCCGCACTTCCATGATGAACAGCTCCGGTGGACGGTCGTTCAGTACGCGTGCGAAAAATCCCGAAGACGCGAATATAGCCGGCAGCCCGAGTTCATCCGTTACATCGACGAACGAACCATTTCGATTCTCAAGCAAAACACTTGGTGCTGCATCACCGTCCGGATAGCTTGCGGCGAACACGTCGTCATCGCCGTCTTCGTCGAGATCGGCGACAGCGATACCATTCGCTGCTATCCTCGGCGCGAGATCTTCAACTGTGAATTGAAGTGTATCAGTATTGTGCGCGGGCGCAGTTCGAAAAAGCAGTGGGCCGACATATACGATGGTAACGAGCGGAACGCTCAAGCCTACCGCAACGAGGACGGCAAGACGCAACAGCTTCACTATCAAATACCGATGCTCCATACATCACAACATGTTCCACATCCTTCGATAGTAGCCACCTGCAAGGTATGCCGTCAGAGGCAGGATCCAGGTAAGTGTGTTGTAGGTCGCGTGTAAATACACGATATCGACGGATGCGCCAAGTATACCGGCGCACGGTTCGCAACCGATAAGTACATGCTGGTATAACCTCACAGAATGTTCAAGAAAGTGCCAGCCTTCGACCAGCACAGAAAGTCCTAAAAAGACTGAAACAAGCGGGTATGTGCGGAAACGTATCTTCGTGAACCACATGCCTCCGAAGAACACCAAAACTAGAGCTGCAAAGTACAGGAGATTGAACATGAAATGATTCCATTCCAGGTCGAGGAAGAAAAGGGCTCCGTGTGAGTGGGAGATGATGATGCCGAGCATGGCATGCTGGTACACCTGGATCATATGTTCCATCCAGTGAGAGACTTGATAGAGTATCGCAGCCGAGAAAACCAAGACGGTCCATGTAGGTACCGATTCTGCCGCACGCACGCGCAGGGTCTCCATAGCCTTCCAGAGTACCACTTACGTACTCCGAGAAAAAAGTTCTTTAGCAAACAATATTGTGCGACATATGCGGTACAATGAAAAAATGGCCGCTGACCTGAAAGCACTAAAAACACAGTTCTTGGAATATCTGGAGATAGAGAAGGGGCGTAGCGTGAAGACGGTCGAGAATTACGATCGCTATCTTACACGCTTTCTTGCGCAAACGAAGGTAAAAACTCCCGCTCAACTTACCGAACCGGTCGTGCGGGAGTTCCGTCTGTGGCTCAACCGGCAGGAGGGAGTGAGCGGCAGCATGAAAAAGAAAACGCAGAACTACTACCTTATTGCGCTGCGTGCCTTTTTGAAGTATTTGAGAAAGATGAATGTCGATTCACTCCAGCCGGAGCGTATCGAGCTCGCGAAAGTCGGTGGTCGCGACCTCGACCTCATCACCGCGAACGAGCTCAGCAGGTTGATGAAAGGCCCACAGGGAGATGAGCTTTTTGCGCTGCGTGATAGGGCGATGTTGGAGCTCTTGTTCTCGACGGGCCTGCGTGTATCAGAGCTTTGTTCGCTGAACTCCGATATCGACCTCACGCGCGATGAATTTTCGGTCCGCGGCAAGGGTGACAAGGTGCGAGTCGTCTTCCTCTCCCCTTCCGCCAAGAAGGCGGTCGGGGAATATCTAAAAAAACGTACCGATATGGGCGAAGCACTTTTTGTTTCTTACGGTAGGGGCGGCAGGGAATCCGATCGACTTACTCCCCGTTCAGTGGAGCGTCTCGTGAAGCACCATGCAGTGAAGGCGGGTATCACTCGAAAGGTCACGCCGCACGTCATTCGCCATTCCTTCGCGACGGACTTGCTGGAAAATGGCGCCGACCTGCGGAGCGTCCAGGCGCTGTTGGGTCATGCCAACATAGCCACGACACAGGTCTATACACACGTGACAGACAAACATTTGAGGGAGATCCACAAAGCTTTCCACGGGAAACGAAGGAGCTAGAATGTGTACATGAAACTCGTCTCGTGGAATGTGAATGGGATACGGGCGGTGCATAAGAAGAGAGAGTTAGTCCCTTTTCTTAAGAAGGTGAAACCAGATATCGTCTGCCTGCAAGAGACCAAGGCAGAGGAGCACCAGAGCGAGGTGGACCTGCCAGAGTACGAGGAGTACTGGCACTCTTCTTCCGGTCGTAAGGGCTACGCTGGCACAGCCATATTCACCAAGGTGAAGCCTTTGTCCATTTTTCTAGGATTTCCAGAGGATATTCTGAAAAAGTATACGCTTAAAGATGGTTATGGAGACCCAAACGCGGAAGGGAGGGTCATTTCGGCTGAGTATAAGGACTTTTTCGTGGTCAACGTCTACACACCCAACTCCAAACCAGACCTCTCTCGCCTTCCTTTGCGACACAAACATTGGGATCCTGCATTCTTGGCCTACCTTAAACAGCTCGAAAAGAAGAAACCAGTCATTTTCTGTGGTGACCTCAACGTTGCACACACGCCGGACGATCTTGCGAACCCGAAAGCAAACGAAGGAGAGCATGGTTTCACAAAAGAAGAACGTGAGGGCATCTATACCATTATCAAAGCAGGGTTTAAGGATACGTTCCGACTGTTTACGAAAGGAAATGGACACTATACGTGGTGGACTCACTTCTCGAACGCCCGGGCCCGAAATGTCGGCTGGAGGATAGACTACTTTTTTGTGAGCGGGTCGATCGCCCCAAAGGTCCGCTCCTCAAAGATCTTTGCTGATGTGCATGGTTCCGATCACTGTCCGATACTTATAGACCTGAACATCTAGGTATTTAGGTGGTACCGCTATCCACAGGGTGTCCTTTACAACGTCCTTTAACGCGATACGCTATTGGACAGGGATAAGGAGCTTGACTCCTCATCCTAAAAGTTTTGCGATCAAGTTCTTTTCGTCTTGCACTCTCAACCGCGAGGATTACGTTCTTGCGACGAGCAGAAACAGCAAGAGGGCAGATAATGCCCAGAGGCACAAACAGGTACACTCCACATTCAAGGATGCGCATAGCGCTCCAAAACATAGGAAAAAGTACCCTCGTTCCCCTCTGAAACAAACGCAAAACATATAGAGGCCGTTCCTACGCCTCAGCACGGGTTTATCAAAAACGTGTGCCGAATCGTGGGGGCGGCCTTTTCTTTTTGTGTGGTCATTGCTCTGGCGCACGTGTTTCTTCGGGTCGCTGTCTGCGCCTGCTGGCGCAGCACTCCCGCTCGGCCCGTCGGCCTGCGCGAGACCCTTCAAAACACATACGCCATCTCACGCCACCCCCTTTTTTGCTGTAGAAAATGCTGCCCGACTCGCTCTCTTCCTTTTGATCAGGAAACGTGATGCTTTTTTCGTAGTTCTAGGACCGCAGCCTCTTCCTCGTCCCCTTTTCGCTCTTTTCCCTCTTCACCGAGTTCCCGCAGCTTATTCTCAGGGAGTTTTCGCAGGTCTTGAGAGCGTTTTTCCAAATATTCAGAAGTATTTTTCTTCGGGTCATCAAGCACTTCTTCAAGTAATGCGTGTAGTATCCAACCGATGCGCGGGCCCGGAGCTTCACCGAGTGCGATGAGTTTTGCGCCGTCTATTGCGAGCATTGAAACTGAAATGGGGTCGCGCATCGCTTCGTCGACCATCGACATGTATTTCCGCAAACGGAACGGCTGTTCTTTTGGTCTGCCAGTGCCGATGCGGTCGCAGATGCGCAATGAAAGAAGGTCTTTGATGCGGTCTTTGCCTACGTTGCTGATGGTGCGCCGCACCGCAGAGAGCGTCACCTGGTCGGGATCCGAGAAAAACATATGCCAGCGGACGAGTGTGATGACCGTTTCTGCCATATCGTTTGGTATGCGCAGGTCTGCAATGATCGTGCGCGCGATCTTTGCCCCTACCACTTCGTGTCCGTGGAAGGTCCAGTCGTTCTTTTCGTCCGACCAGCGTCGCGTAGGAGGCTTCCCGATGTCGTGGAGGAGTGCAGCCAACCGCACCTCCACCGGCCAGCCCTTGTCGGCTGCATGCTGGAGCGCACGAAGAGAGTGTTCAAAGACGTCGTACGCATGAGCTTGGTTTTGAGCGACGCCGATACAGTTCTCAAGTTCGGGAATGATGTATTTCAGCATGCCGAGCTTCTGGGCGACGAAGAGCGACTGCATCGGACGCGCACTTGCAAGAATTCTCAGAAACTCATCGCGGACGCGTTCGCGGGAGATCTTTTCCAGGAGCGGAACATCGTGCGCGATACTCGTTGCCGTTTTCGTGTCGATAGCGAAGTCGAGTTCGGCCGAAAGACGCACGGCACGCAATGTTCGGAGCGCGTCTTCTTTGAAACGTTCCTCTGGATTTCCGACTGCGCGTATTAATTTTCTCTTGATGTCGAGCTGCCCTTCATGGAGATCAACGACCTCATCTTTGACAGGGTCGTACGCGATCGCATTGATGGTAAAATCGCGGCGTTTGAGATCGTCTGCAAGGTTCTTTGCCCAACGTATCTCGTCCGGATGGCGGGCGTTTGAGTACTTCCCTTCCTCGCGGTACGGCGTAATCTCGACCACTTTCAAGCGTGGGTCTTTGGAATCTGTAACGACACCGACTGTGCCGAATGTATTCTCATAGAACGTCTCCTCGAATGTTCGCTGGATGTTTTCTGGAACGGCGTTCGTTGTAATATCCCAGTCTTTCGGTTCTCTGCCGAGCAGAAGGTCGCGTACGCATCCGCCGACAAGGTATGCCTCAAATCCAGCGCTACGGAGCGCATCGCATAACTTCAGTATTTCAGGAGGTATCGGTAGGTTGGCGCTCATCGGAACATTGTAACGCACGTTGTTGTAGCGCTCCCGGAGGGATTCGAACCCCCAATAGCAGTTCCGAAGACTGCCGTGATATCCGTTTCACCACGGGAGCGTGAGTGAATACTACCGCACTCTCTCAGTAAACTCACGGGGAATCGGTCAAGCGCTCGAAATTGCGCCGTCGCGCAATTTCTCCGCCTGACCACGCTCGCGTCGTCCCGCCTACTGACGGGTCCCGCGACGCTCACCTTCGTTCCCCCGTATCCGCTACAAAAATATAGTCGTCCGATGTTGAAGCATCGCTCTCCTTATTTTTGTGCGGATACGGGGAATCGAACCCCGATCTCGTCCTTGGCAAGGACGCGTTCTACCACTAAACCATATCCGCAGTGGTCGTTATTCTTCCTGTAAAACAGGTCGCCGATGATTATACAGAATAACGCTTTTGGAGCAATTTACTTCCTTGCTTGCGGCAGATTGATGACCGTCTGCACGCTTTTTTCTGGACTGCGGCTCCAGAATGCCACCGAAAGACCGGCGAGTGCAATGATGGTCGCGATAACAGGCACCCATGGGCTTGTTCTGCAACTCTCAGCGAAGTACCAGAGCCCGAAGAGGAGGAGGAACGGCACGACGATCGTGGCGGCGGTCCATTCTTGTGTGCGCATAGAGACCGGTAGTTGAGATTGACCGAAGACCGCGAAGGCAACGATGACAACGTAGAGGGCAAGAAGGACAAACCATAGACGTGCAGCACCGGTGCCCGTACACATGTCCTTTAGAATATTTTGTGTCGTTGCGAACGCAACACTGGTAGCGGTGGGGGTGGCTCCGGTCGTCGAGCTCGTTGTCGCAGGCTTACTTGGCGGAACTATTGATGTTGGGGTAGGTTGTGGTTTTGGAGCTGGCGGAGTTGCTGTCGGTGGCGTTACGGGAGTTGGAGCAGGGACTGGCGCTGGAGGGGTAACGTGCGGCATTTCTCCCGGGAGCAGCTCAATGAGCATCGAGACAGTCGAAATACAAACAGCAGGCTCTCCCACCCCCTTTGCAGAGAGCATGGTCACGGAGACCGGCAAACCAGTAGCCCCTACAGGGGTCGTCCGCATATCTACGTGGATTCGGAGGTTGCCACCTGAATCTACAAGCCGACGCATTTGGTTAAAGGGAATATCAGTAGAGCCAGCTGACGCTGCGATAGCAACATACGAATCATCGCTTATCGTGAATTCAAACGAGTGGAGAGAACCTCCATATACATATGGAGTAAAGCCCGAGACGGTATTTGGGGCGCAAGAGTTACCGCCCGCAGGAAGGACCTGTGCGGTCTGTACTGAAACCTCAGCTGCGGAAGCGTATGTAGGAGCGACAGCAACGGCAAAAAAGATAAGGAGAGCGAATACGGATAGTGCGAACACCGATGGAATACGGACTATGTTACTCATGGCGCGCACGCTAGTATGAGGTCGATATTTCCGTCAAGTAGAATATGTGTTCCAGTATTGACAGGGACCCAACTATGTTTTGTAAAGGACAAAAGTAAAAGTCTCATAAAGCGTGAATGGACATGTCTGTTTTCTTAAAAAATCATTGTTAAAGCCATATATTGACCTTATGGGGAAAACTGTGTGGATATGGGGATAAAGGACATCTTTGTGTCTTTTTTAGGTGCTTTTTCTGCTTCAAATTGTGTACTAAGTAACGTTTCTAAGGGTATTTCACGTGAAAAGTCTTAATTATCCTTAGAGATCTAAAGATTCATTTGTAAAACAAGGTTATTATATTTCTGTATGAACCTTTCTGGGTCTAAGAGAACAATAGGGAATATTGGTGAAGATGTAGCATGTCAGTTCCTAAAAAAGAAGGGTTATGAAGTAATAGAGCGAAACTACAGAAAACCTTGGGGTGAAGTAGACGTAGTGGCTTCAAAGGGAGGTGTGGTCAAATTTGTTGAAGTAAAGGCGGTGACAGGCAGTGCACCTGGAGACTTTTCACGTGAAATGTCCGCTAATCCTGAGGAGCTTATAGATAGCAGAAAGCTCAAGAAGATAGCCCGAACAGCTGAGCTCTATATGCAGGAGCGAAAAGATACACGAGAGTATCAAATAGACGCGGTCGGGGTGATCTTAGACCTTAAAGGGAGGAAAGCCCGATGCCGCTTATTTGAGCAGGTGCTAGGAGAGTGATTAGGACTATAAAGGACAAAATAGAATTGATGTCCTTTATATAATGTGGTCTAAGGGAAATTATTGTATCGGGGCGCCGAGAATCGAACTCGGTCTACGTGCTCCCAAAGCACGCGTACTACCGGTATACTACGCCCCGTCGCAGGAATGCTAGCACAGTTTTATCCATTACTGACGCCTGGGCAGTTGGTCCAGTAGCGTTTTGGTCAGCGCTGGAATGTGTTGACGTGCAAAGTCTTCCGCAAACTCCTCTATATTCCCATCGAGTAGCGTTGAAAGGCTGTAACCCGTCTCTCTCGCGAAAGCGCGATCGATATAGCTGAGCGTAAGGGCCCGTAATTCGCGCTCAGCGGTCGTTTCTCCTTCGCTGGTGGTCGTGATGATGCCGATGAGGTAGCCCCACTCATTGACGATCGCTCCTCCGGAAGAGCCGCCTTGTGCTTCGATGACTCCTCCCAGTCCCAAAAGATCCGTTGTTGCAGACTCAAAGGTCAAAAGCTCCTGGATCGGGGTAATTGATGAGACAGGATGCAGGTTAGTACTCCCAGTAAGCTCTGCAGGATAGCTTGCTGCGAGAACGTAGTCGCCCGGGAAGCCGATTGTGTCTCGGGTGTCGAAGGGAAGATGGGGAATGGCACCTAGTGGGGGCACTACAGGGATATTTTCTAAAGACCCTGTGATACGTAACAACGCAAAGTCCTGTTCTCCTGTTCCGAGGGGGTTTTCGTTGGTGATGTCGGCGGCATGTTCCTCGATCCACGGCGGAGAGATGTACAACACCTCTGCTGCCCAAAGAGCTCGGGCAGGTGCACCAGAGCGGATAATGCAGGAGAGATTAGTCTGCCTGCTTTGAGCGAGTAGCACGAATTGTGCCACGTGAGCGTTCGTAAGAATGATGCCACGCGGATCGATAATGACGCCGCTTCCGGATATCGGCCAAAGTGCTCCACCCCCTACTGCGGAACAAAAGATGTTTACCAACGCCGCACGTGCAGCTTCGTTCACGAGAAGGAGGGATTTGGGGGGGAAAGGGTAGGGATTTTGTATACGAACGACCGATGCGGATGTACTTTCTGTGAGACTTGCAGTGGACGAGGCCGAGATTTCTTGAAGAGGCACAGGTTCCGGAGCGGGGGGAGTCACCGGTTTTGCCACGTCGACGTGTGCTGGCGAAGGATCAACGGCTCCGACACTCGCCGCCTGCTCGACCCCCTGAGGAGCAGTTGTTTCTGGGGCTGGTTGTGGTGGAATGACCAAGAACGCAGTTGCTATGATGACAGTAAGTGCAACAAGAGGGGGAAGAAACTTTTGGAAATCGGAAGACATTTGGAGCGAAATATACGCGGTTCCATCGACGAATTCAACTTTTTCCACAATCGAACCCTCGATTTAAGTTCGTACTATTATACCATATAGCTATGACTAAGACCTCCCTTAGATTAGCGGCAGTCGAATTAAGAAAGTCGGGACATTCATACAATCGAATAGCAGAATTGCTTGGAGTATCGAAAAGCTCGTTGAGTTCTTGGCTATCAGACGTTCCCTACACGCCAAATGAGGAGACTGTTACTCGGATTGGAAAAGCTCTCGCAGCTTCCGGTGAAGCAAAAAGTAAACTGAAGAGAGAGTCAATACTGATGGCCAGGGACGTTGCGCGAAAAGACATTGGGAAACTCACCAGACGCGATTTTTTCATGCTTGGTTTAGGACTATACATCGGTGAGGGAATGAAATCGACACAAATCACTCGTTTTGTAAACTCGAATCCGGCGATTATGAGATTAATCGTGCGCTGGTTCATGAAAGTACTTGGGCTTCGCAGAGAAAATCTTAGAGTACGAATTCATCTATATCCTGATTGTAACGAAGAGGAAAGCAAACGGTTCTGGGCACAAGAGGTCGGAATACCACTTGGGCAGTTTCAGAAGACGCAGATAGACAGAAGAATAAATAAACGATCGACCAACTCTGGCAAACTGCCTCATGGAACCGCGCACCTTTCTATAAACAGTCTTGGAGAGAAGCGATTTGGCGTCTTTCTTGCTAGGAGAATTCTTGCTTGGTCTGATATAGTTCTCGGGACGTCCGATTCGCGGGTGTAGTTTAGTGGTAAAATGCGACACTTCCAATGTTGAGTCGGGGGTTCGATTCCCCCCACCCGCACCATCGAGGAATATGCAACCCAGCGCTCGCCGCTGCGCTTCGCTCCGCGGCTCGCGCGACGCGCCACTCCGGCATAAATTCGAATCTGCGGTTTCGCAACACATGGTTCGAGCCGATGGTTTTCAGAAATGCTGTCGTTTCGGAAAAATCATCCTGCTCTAGCAATTTCGCGGCCTGATTCAAGGACAAAACGAACTCACGAGCCGGTTCGAGCCAAGACACTCCTTTCTTCTCGATGTCGGTGATTTTCTCGCTCATCGTTGCCTTTTCAGAGATGAGTTTGTTTTTCTTGGCGGCATACTCCGCTGTGGATAGCGCGTCGACGAGATACAGGTTGAGCAACTTTTCGAGCTTGGTGTCTAGGGTTTGGATTTCCGCTTTCAGATTCTCTGCTTCCGTTCGTGCTTCTGCTTTTGCGCGCTCTTCGTCGCTGTCCAACGCCGCCAACACTTTCTCGGTGTCTTGGCTCGACAAAGAAACTTTTCGTAAGTAGTCGAGGATTTGTTGTTCCAGTATCTCCGCGCGGACAAAGTGCTTCTCGGCGCACGGGCCTTTCTTGCGCGTGCAGCGGTAGTAGACGTATTCGCGGCCGCTTGGTTTTGTATGTTTTTCTGCGGTGATTGCGCCGCCGCACGACGCGCATTTCAATAGTCCGAGCAGGTGGAATTGATGCCGTCTTTTCTCATGCACTTTGCCGCGCGAGCGCATCGTCTCCTGCACCTTGTCGAAAAGTTTCTTTGTCAGGATCGGCTCGTGCGTTCCCTCCCAAATTTCCGATTTGTATCGCATGAGGCCGGTGTAGAAGGGGTTTTGGAGCATGAGTTGTATGCCGTTGATAGTCATCAGATTGTCGCACCGACTCCGCAGGTTGTGTGTTTTGCACCAATTTGCGAGAGATTGGAGCGTGTATGCTCCGGTGGAATACAGCTCGAATATCTTTCGTACCTTCGCTGCTTTCTCTTTGTCTACGTCAATGCCGCGTGTGTGGGCGTTGTTCACGTACCCCACCGGAGCCCAGCCGGGCCACACGCCATTGCGGAGTTTCTGCCGCTGTCCTCTTTTCACATTCTCTCGCAAATTGTCGGAGAAGTACTTGCTCTGCCCGAACGCGATATTGAGCATGAAGAGTCCTTGCGGAGTCGGTTCAAACCAGAAGGTCGGAAATTTGAGGGAACGAATCAAGCCGCGATCGACCAGATGTATGATTTTTCCGCCATCGACGCTGTTGCGAGCAAGCCGGTCGGGGTGCCACGCGATGATGCCGTCTGCCTTGCCGCTTTCCAGAAACGACAGCATTTCTGCGAATTTCATTCGCCCGGGCTCCTTGGCGGTTTTCGCTTCCTGAAAGGAAGCGACAATATCAAATTTTTCTTTGGCGGAATACAATCGCAACTCTTCGAGTTGCGATTCGATGCTCAATACCTGTCGGTCTTCTTCCTCGGTGCTCTTTCTTGCGTATATGACGTACTTCATGCGTTAGTTGCTAAATTGATAATCAAATCAGAAGCCCAAAAATTCCTTTTTCCCAAATGCGAAACCGAAATTCGAATCGGAGTGGCGCGTCGCGCGAGCCGCGGAGCGAAGCGCAGCGGCGAGCGCTGGGTTGCATATTCCTCGATGGTGCAGAATACTGGAAATAGCTCGAACTGGCCGCGCCGCCGAGGTGGCGGGCGGCGGCGCGGCGCATCCGGCTTCCGAAATGCCGAACGCGGCGAAGCCGCTCCGCTCGAAAACCACCAAGGAGTCCGGAGAAAACCATCGACTCTCACCATTCAGAGGTGTGCGCTTCGCGCACTCTAAATCTTTTGGGAAAAAGGAATTTTTGGGCATACAGAATCCAGTATTTGTGAGTTTGCAATAAGTGCTCAGATGCGACATAGTCATTTAGGAATCCATTCGGCTCTTTGACGTGTAGAGAGCCTCACTCGGAGGACAACGAGATGATGCACGCTTTTCTCGCAATCATCGTGCTGATCGGCTTGGCGGCCATTCCCGCAACTGGTCTGTACATCATCGACATCGCCGAAAAACTGGCAAACAAACTTTCTTCACAGGCGTCATCGTTGACTCCGCTGATGAAAGTTTGTGCGTACGGCATAGCACCCATCATCAGCTTCACTGCATTTGCCGTGATGCTGGTGTGGTATATCACCACCGTAATCACCGCAATCGTACTGATATTCACAGCTGAACTCAGTGCGGTCTCGATGGTGATACTTGCACTATTTGACCTTGTTGCGTGCATAGGCGGTTGGCGCATTGCCGGAGAGCACGAAAACCGTCGAGCCGAGCAAAGGGTTCGGTCTGAGCGGGCTAAGGCCAGCGAACGGCTTTGATAACCCGAAGTGCTGCGAACGGTAATCGGCCTCGCGCATTGAAAGAGAGCTTCGTGCTCACTTTTGCGCGGGGCTTCTCTTTTATAAAAGAACAATTGTATTCGCTCCGCGCATTCTCGAATTAGTCCGCCAAAGAAAAATTTGATATTGCCATCCTCCTACGCTAAAGCTTCGGAGGGACGAAGGCGGCGCGGCTTCCTTCGACAAGTTCAGGACAAGATCGCCGCGTCTGGCATTTTGCAAGCCGGATGCGCCGCGCACCTGCTTCCGACTTGCAGTTTCCTTTTTGGTGCAGGATACTTGAATTAGTGTGAACCAAGCGCGTCTTCGGCGCGGCAGATTCTGGCCAAAATGCGAATGGCGCGGCGAAGCCGCTCCGCAGAAAACCGCCAAAGAGTCCGGAGAAAAACATCGTGGCGAACTATGTTTTGAATTTTGGGGACGAGGAAGTTTTATTCATACAATACAATTTTTGAATAATATATGGAGGCTATATTTTCATTTGTCGTTGGCCTTCTAACAGCCGCGCTTTCACTTCTCGGTTTCGTGCAACAGCACCCCGAACTTCCGCCAGCGTCCCGAGATCAAGCACAGCAGATTGCACAACAGGCAATCACGCAGGCAACGCAGGCGCTTGCCACTAATCCACCGTTGCCGACCACTCAAAATTCTTCCGCACTCCGCACATATTCTCATCCCAGCGATGGTTACACTTTTTCCTACAACTCGGATAAATTGGAGGCGCACACAACCGCTACAACCGAGTTTCCTTCCAACACAAGTCTTCAGCCGTCGTCGGCCGTTTTTAGTGACGGCGGTTATGGGCAAGAAGTGGAAATTCTGACGTACCAAGGCACAGCCGAGGCGGCGCAGGAAGCGTTCATCGGTGCTTATCGGCAATATTACAGTCCGCAGGTTCTAGGGGCTGAAAACGTGACGATAAACGGGAATAGTGCCCGCGTCGTTACATACAGGGTTTCACCAACGTATCCAGAGGCAAAAGTGTATCTGATAGCATATCGACCAAACGAACCGAGGACAATTGTTGCAACTGGAGATCACGACATCATCGCAACAATTAAGACCGAGACTGGGATTACATCACAACAGCAAACCGGAGCCGCTCAATCTGTCGGAAGTTTCGCAGCAATTCCGACATCAGGCCCTGCACCACTTTTGGTGTCTTTCACAGGTGGCGCTAACGGTGCGAGCGTTGATTTTGGCGACGGATCTTCCGGGTCGTTCGCTTTTCCAATGTGTTTGCCGGGCAGAAAGTGCGATCCCGTCACTTCGCATCGCTACACATCTCCAGGTACTTTCGTTGTGGTACTCGGCGGAAGCGGAGCGCGGATAAACGTTAAAGTTGATAACTCTGGTTCTACGCAAAACGGTACGCTTCGTGCGGTCATGTCTAGGTATGAGAATCAACCGCTTCTAGTTGAATTCGAGCTTTCGACCTCCCAATCTCGTTCGTATTCGCTCGATTTTGGCGATGGTACGCCCCTTGCGACTTTGCCGACGGGATGCACGGGACCCGCTCACGTCTGTGGTACGGAGCACACCTACGCCGCATCAGGCACATACGTTGCGTCACTGAAAATGGACGGTGTGCTGGTTGCTACCGCGACTGTTACCGTTGGCAAGTGAGCAGAACTTTTAATTTCAAAGAACAAATTGTATGCGCTCCGCGCATTCTCAAATTAGTCCGCCAAACCTGCCTGCCGGCAGGCAGGGAAAAATTTGATATTGTCCCCGGTACCATAACGCTCCGCGTTAGCTACGGGGCAGGCAGCGCCGCGGCTGGTTCGCACTAATTCAAGTATCCCGCACCAAAAGCAAAAATCCGCTCTTGAGCGGATTTTTGCCACTGCGTTGCAAGCGTCCAGCTTACTTGAGCGCGTCTTTCAGTGTCTTTGAGGCACGGAATTTCGGGACCCGCATCGCCTTGATCTGAATGCTTGCTCCTGTGCGGGGGTTGCGGCCCATGCGACCGGCACGGGTCTTCGCTTCGAAGATACCCAAACCTGCGATCGAGACCTCCTCTCCACCCTTAAGCTTATTCGTTATCATGTCGATGACGGCCTCCACGGCGCGCTCGCCGTCGGCCTTCGTGCAGCCGATCGTTGCGGCCACCTTCTCTACAAGATCCATTTTGTTCGCCATATATAGTCCTAGTGATTTTTTAAATATATGCTATTCGACCCGACCGGACCATTTTGAGCCGTATTTTAGGCATGTCAACAAAACTTAGGATTTGGAGTCAATCTTGCCGCCAAGTCAAAAATGGCTTGGAATATAGGTCAAGGAAGTATTATCTCGCGTATTCAATAACTCGGGTTTCTCTGATTACACTTACCTTTATCTCACCAGGATACTGAAGCTCCTTTTCTACCTTATCGGCAATGTTGCGGGCCATTTTGCGGGCGGTGAGGTCGTCTACTTCTTCCGGCTTCACGATGACGCGTACCTCGCGGCCAGCAGCGATGGCGTAGCTCTTCTCGACACCCGGCTCATTGTTGGCGATAGCCTCGAGTTCTTCGAGACGCTTGATGTAATTCTCCACTGAATCGCGTCGGGCACCCGGGCGAGCGCCGGAAATCGCATCGGCGACCTGTACGATCATACTCTCCGGAGTTTCATACGGATACTCTTCATGGTGTGCCTGCATCGCCTTGATGACCGCCTCATCAACTCCGAATTTCTGCAAGATACGGCGTCCTATCTCTACGTGCGTGCCCGGCACTTCATGGTCCACCGCTTTGCCGATGTCGTGGTAGAGGGCTCCAGCGCGCGCGACCTGCTCGTTGGCGCCAAGCTCTGCGGCGAGCATGCCAGCAAGGTGGGCCATCTCGACCGAGTGGTCGAGGACGTTCTGGCCATAGCTGGTGCGGAAATAGAGGCGGCCCAATATCATCAAGAGCTTCGGGTCGGCGCTGGGCACCTTAGCGGCGTACGCTGCTTCCGCACCTTTCTTTTTTATGATGGTGTTAATCTCCTCTTCAGCCTTTTTTACCATTTCTTCTATCTTTGCGGGTTGGATACGGCCATCGATAATGAGGTTTTCGAGCGCGATACGTGCGACCTGACGACGGACCGGGTCGAAGGAAGAGAGGGTGATAGTGCCCGGCGTGTCGTCGACGATAACGTCGACACCGGTCGCGCGTTCGAAGGAGCGGATGTTGCGACCCTCTTTCCCGATGATCTTTCCCTTTATTTCGTCGGAAGGGAGCGAGATAGTGGTTGCAAGAACGTCGGAAACGACAGAGTTACCAAGACGATGTACGGAAGTTGTGAGAATTTCTTTTGCGCGCTGCTCGAGCCGCTCATTGCCGGCTATCTCAAGTTTACGCATGCGATTCTCGAGGTCGTTCTCGTACTGTTTCTCTACGGATTTGATGAGCTCTGCCTTCGCCTCTTCCGCAGAAAGGCTGGCAACGTTCTCCAGTTTTTCTTGCTGGGCGCGGATGAGTTCCTGCGCCTTTTCTTTTGCGGTCTGTAACTCATCGGTCCGCTTCGTGAGCGTCTCAGCTTCGGTGTCGAGCATGCTCTGACGTTTGTCGAGAAGGTCTTCCTTGCGCACCAAGCGCTCTTCGGTCTGCTTAAGTTCATTTGCCCGCTCTTTGAGCTCGGTCGACATCTGACCTTCTTTCTGTTTTGCACGAGCCTCCGCTTCTTCGACGACTTTCTTTGCACGCTCCTCGGCATCGAGCATCATCTTGCGGATCTGCAACTCCATTGAGCCGCGTTTCCCCAAAGAAATAATGAGACGCAGGAAATAGCCGATCCCGATACCGGCAACCCCCGCGAGTGCGAGGAGTAATAGGATTGTTTGTACTGACATACGCGTGGATACTCCACGCGCGAGTGATTATGCGCGGATTGCTAGCAGTATTGAGGGCTCACAAATAGAAGTTGCCGGCGTATTCGCTTTCATGAATTCATTCGCACGCGGAAATTTCAAAGACATAAATAGTAAGGTGTAGGGCGAGTATACTCTCGGACCCGGCAATAGGCAATAGGCATTAGGCAAACGGGGTCCCTCTATTGCCCAGTGCCCAATGCCTTTTGCCTAACTCAAAACTTTGTCGATGATGCCGTATTTGACGGATTCTTCGGCCGTCATGAAGAAGTCGCGGTCGACATCCTTTTCGACCCTGTCGAGCTTCTGGCCGGTGTTCTTAGCGAGTATCTTGTTGAGGCGTTCACGCAGCTTCACGATCTGTTTTGCCGTTATCTCGATGTCTGTCGCCTGGCCCTCGGCGCCGCCGTGCGGCTGGTGGATCATTATTTCCGCATTTGGGAGCGCGAAACGCTTCCCCTTCTGACCTGCCGAGAGGAGGATGGCGGCGCCGCTTGCCGCGAGCCCGACGCAGTAGGTAGCGACTGGCGGAGAGATATGGTTCATGGTATCGACCATGGCAAGCGTGGAAGTAACGGCGCCACCGGGGGAGTTGATATAGAGCGAGATCTCCTTCTTCGGGTCTTCCGACTGCAAGAAGAGAAGTTGCGCGATGATAAGGTTGGCCACCTCGTCGTTTATCGGGCCGCCCAAGAAAACAATGCGCTCCTTCAAAAGGCGCGAAAAGATATCATAAGCGCGCTCACCAAAACTAGTCTTCTCGACCACCATCGGCACGAGCATCTGAGAACGAAACTCGGAGTTTTTCATATCGAGATACTATCATTTTTTCTCAAAAACAAAAAATCCCCGCAAAGCCACGGGTCTTCAGTGCGGGTTAGAGACCACACCAAACACCCATAGCTCCGCGGGGACTTCTTTCAAACATTCGATTGTTTCAAATTCTTGAAAGAATGCAGAAGCCCGTGCGCTTCTGCAGATTCCTAGAAAGAGCATTCCAATTCCACCTGCACGGAGGTGGCGCAGCTGGCTAGGCCGCTTGCTGCTTGCGCAGCAGCCGCTGGCGCCGCTTCTCAGCGGCGGCGGTCGCGTGCAACTCGATGAAGAGCTGCGCGAGCGCAGGGCTGGAGTTGACTCCCCGCCGCGTCTGCCAGTCGCGGGCTGCGGCTGCCGTGTCGCCGCCGGTGAGGGCGATGAACGGGCCCTCCCACGCCGCCTTTGCAGCGCGATAAGCGGCCAGCGGGCAGTAGTACCCACCCGGCAGCTCATCGGCGACGAAGTTGCCGTACGTGCCTGTGGCACGCGTTACGGTGACGGAACCCTTGAGGGGCTCCGGGATCCAGTCTTGCGACTGGAATCCCTTGTCCGCTCCACTGTATTCCCAGCTCTGGGAGCCGTCGCGCCACGCGACGAGCGCGTAGTTGTAGCCGGACATCGCCGTGCGCCACATGGCGACCACGTCCCCGAGGATTTCCTTTCCTTCGATCCTCTTAAAACGGGTCGAAGTGTAACCCTCGGGCGATTCGCAAGGCGTGTCGCCGTCGTCGCCGACGGTGACCCACTTTGACCCCCAGCTTCCGGGGCCCGGAACTGCGAGGAGCAAGGACGGCACGAGGCCGTCCCACGCCTCCGCGCGAGTCTCGGGGGTCCCAAAAGCCTCCCGGATGGATTCGATGGTGACGGGGGCTGAATTCAGAATGAACCGGATTTCCATGGTCGCTCCTTTGAGCTCTCGCCGATACCGCGGCGGTCGGTTGCGCATGACGCGCTGCCAAGCAACTTCGCATATTGCCTCGCAGCGCATCACCTGCGTTTTCATTTCTTCCTATTCAATTGTTAACGAGCACAGACAAAGGGCGTCCGTTGTGAAAGGGGGCGGTTTACCCTGAGTGTATCGAAGGGCTTCCTCCTCTAACAAAGGTGCCAGCGTTTATCGAGGGGAGAATTATAACCCATAATACCCCCTTGTCAAGAGAACCGAAATATGCCAGAATAGCCCGCAGTTTTGTTGTTTTGTAGCGTTAGTTGCGGTGTTGCGTGTGGCGTTTGCGTATCCCGGGAAACCAGAAAGAGGATACCAACACCATGGCCAAGGTCAGAAGAAAGTCGAAAAAAAGGAAACCTGTCAAGCTCACCGACGCCGAGATCGAGCGCCGCTTCGGACAAGCGGCGATGAAGCTCAAAAAGCTTTGCAAGAAACCGCCCTACAAGCTTGAGCACTTCCAGCGGGCGCTCGACCGGGCGGAGTTGCCCGTCACCATCACGTCCGAATCGGACGAGGTCGCGGTCGGCCTCTTCGTCTGGGCGTTGTGCGACGGCGGCAGGACGAACGCCCTCGATTTCCGTCAGAAGGCGATCGAGCGTATCAAGCGCTCGATCCCTCCGGAGGCGCGGGGATAGCCGAGAAGTATAGGCGCTCACTAGTTGGTTGCGTTTGCGTCGAGGGCGTCCGAGTCAGGGCGCCCTCTTATTTTTGGGACTCCAAAAATTCGAGGACTTTTTCGTTACGAAGTGCGTGTGAAATGTGCGTGCGGAGGGCCTCGGGGTCGGCGTTGGGGACGTGTTTCTTGGCGTGGTCGAGCTCTTGCTCCAGCCGCTTTTCGTCGGGCTGGATGCCCTCTTTGCGGGCGATCTCAGCAAGGATAAGCCGTACCTTGGCGCGTTTGTCGGCAGCCTCCTTCCACTCACCACGGAGCTGCTCGCGGGTCTTTTTCGTCTGTGCCAAGTAGGCGTCGAAGGAAGCACCGCTTTGTTCGAGGTCGTGTTTGATGCGAGCCTCCATATCATTGAGTTCATACTCACGAAGAAGCGCGGGAAAAAAAACGGTCGATGTACGCACAAGTTCATCGAGAATCGCGCCCCGCACCTTTTCACGGGCGCGCAAGGTCTTCTCGTTTTTGATGTTCTCGCGCACAGCATCCGAGAATTTCTCCACACTTTCCATGCCGAGCGATCGCACAAAGGCTTCATCGAGCGCAGGCAGCTCTTCCGGCTTCATTGCGCGTGATTCCTCGTGTGCTTTTTGTGGCTCGAGGCCAGCTTCCATTTTTGAGATACGCGCCCGCTCACGCCTAAAGTGGGTGAGCGCTTCTTTGTGTTCGTTGTCGGACACGCTCACTTCTTCTTTTACCGTAGTCTGATTGATGGCGACTTGTTTGTAGTCGGGGAGTGTCACTTGCGGCGCGAGTGCAGCGCGAGCGGTGAAAGAAAGCGGCTTGCCCGCTTCGGGGTTCTCCGTTTCGACTCGTGGCGTTTCGATGACAAGCAGGTTTTCGGACGCCAGAAGCTCTGGAAGTGCGTGCTGTATCGCGTGCTCCGCCGCTTTGCGCATGATGGCGACCTCGCCGTAGACGGCGAGGATACGGTCGAGCGGTGCTTTGCCAGGACGAAAACCGTCGAGCTTTGCTTCCCTCTGTATTTCTTTGAGCGCTTCTTCTCGATGTGTGCGTAAAACGTCGGCAGGAATTTCCGCGCTGACCTCGACGCTCCATTCACTGTCGTTGCGCGAGACGTTTATCTTCTGTAGTTCGTGAGACATCCGGCGAGTGTAACAGAAAGGTCCCGCCTTGAGAACCGAAAGGCGGGATCGGAGAAGGAATTATTACGCTGACGGCGCTGAAGTATCTCCCGGGATGAAGGGCAGTGGGTCGACGGTGTTTTTGTTATCAAGGTAGGTGTCAAAAAAGTAGAATGCGCCAAAGGAAAAAACAAGAAGGACGATAATGATGCCAATGACCGGTCCTGCACCACTTTGTTTTCTGCGCGCAGGAAGTAGGTGTCCTGTATCAATGGGTTTCGGGAGAGGAGTAGGTGAGGAGGACATGTGCCAATCCTATCACGCACCTATTACTGCAGACGTGTGCACAACTATAAAGCGGCGTCTGTCGCTTCGACGTCCGCATTCATCATCGCCTCAAAGCTCGACATATCCATTGCTTCAAGCTCTGTTTCTATCGCGGCTGCATCGTCAGAATTACTCGTCGGTGGGACCCACGCCTCGCCGCTTACCTCGTCTCCCGGAATGAGCGGAAGGTCCGCGGTACTTTCGACGTTCGATTGCTGCCAGAAGTACCATCCGCCAAGCATCAGAAGTGCAATGACGATAATGATGCCGAAAAACGGGCCGGAAGAACCCCTCGCAGACGCTGGAGGCTGCGGAGCGGAGTTGGCCGAGGGTTGGTCTTGGTCCATACGGTTATTTTTATTCTACCTCGTCCGAGGAATCATCGTTTGAGGTGTCAACAAGTCCGACGAGAACTTTTACCGTTGCAAGGAGACTGCGATGCACAGTTTTTACGCTCTCGATCGCTTTCGTGCTTGCGGCACGAAGGTCTGCCTTCACGGTCGCGGCGTCGCTTTCGTCGGTGACCGAGCGAATGAGGTCGACGAGCGCCTGTGTGTCCGTTTTCGCTGTTGCGAGCAGCCCGACCGACGTCGAAAGGGAAGCTTCCGCGGAAGCGGTGTCGATGCCGCGCCCCTGTAGTTTTTCGATGCGCGATTCAATGCGTGTGACGAATCTGTCGAAGTGCTCGAGCGCGGTGTTGAGTCGTTTCACGATCGTGCCGACGTGGGTCTGCAGGAGCGCAAGCAGACGGTCTCGTACCGAGCCGCGAATGTCGCGCGCCTCTGTGCGGAGTTCAATCCTCTCTTCGCGCGCGTCTTTGATGATGTCGCGGCGTTCCACGCTCGTTGTGGCGTCGCGAAGTTCAATCTTTGTCTCAATGTGAAGTGCTTTTTTCTCATCGCGAATGTTCGTTAAGCTCTCATGCATATCGCTCTGGAACTTAATGCGCTGCTCCTGAATGAGCTTGAGCGGACGGAGTTTGGCGGCGTTCTCCAAGCGCAGGTTCGCTTCGATGCTGTTTGAGTCGTCTTCCGCAAAAGCGGCACCAGCAAATCCAAAGGCGAGCACGAACGAGAGGATGAGGGTCGAGTATTTATACGCTGTATGTGAGTTCATAGGTGATGAGCTAGTAGTAAAGCCCTCTACGGTTCACGATAGCAGGAAAGTGCGAGCATTCCTGTATGGGAGAAGGGGGCTGTTGATAAGACGGCCCACACAAACCCTCATTACATGTAACTACTTGGAGAATTTCTCTTTATAAAGTTTCACAGATTTCTTGACTGCTTTTACCGCCTCGTCGCGTCCATACACTCCTTTTATCTCAACGGCAACAGGTTTGCCCTTCAACTGCTTATACGTTTCAAAAAAGTGCTGGTACTCCTTGAGTGCGTGCTTATTGAGATCTTTGAGGTCACGCACATCGTCCCATCGCTTATCGTTGACGGGTACGGCGATGATTTTGTAGTCGGAGTCACCGTCGTCGACCATGTCGATAACAGCGACCGGCCTGACGTTCACAAGAATGCCCGGAGCGAGCGGAAATGTCGTGAGGACGATGACGTCGAGCGGGTCTTTGTCGTCCCAGTACGTCTGCGGCGCAAAACCGTAGTCGAAGGGGTAGGGGGCGGAAGTGTAGTTGGCGCGGTCGAGTTTGATGAGGCCCGTCTCCTTGTCGACCTCGTATTTATTCGGGCTCCCTTTCGGTATCTCGATAATTGCGTGGAACTCTTCGGGAGCGTTGTCGCCAAGCGGTACGTCGTGCCACAAGTTCATAGTGAACAGTGTACAGTGAACAATTGCGGGTGGCAATTACTCTTTCAAGTCTTTTTTCTTTTCCTCTTCTTTCTCCGGCTCAGCGGCGTCCATTTGCTCTTCCAAGTCTTCCTTCTCTTCAGCAGCGTCCGCCAATTTCTCTTCAGATTTTTCCTCCGTCGCTTCTACCTGCTCGACTTTCACACCACCCTCCTCAGTGCCAGCTATCTGTTCACCCTGTGTCGAGCGAATATCTATCTTCCACCCTGTGAGGCGGGCAGCGAGACGGACGTTCTGACCGCCACGACCGATAGCGAGCGACTGCTGGTCTTCGGCGACCTGCACGACCGAGCGGTTCTCGTCTTCAAAGAGTTCGATGCCCAATACTTGTGCGGGTTTGAGCGCTTCTTTCACGTATTCGCCGGCTTCTTCCGACCACTCGACGACGTCTATCTTTTCACCGCCAAGCTCGGAAGTGACGACCGCGACACGCACGCCGCGTTGGCCCACCAAGGCGCCTACCGGGTCGACGTGGTCATCGTTCGATCTCACTGCTATTTTGGCACGACTGCCCGGTTCGCGAACGATACCTTTTACTTCCACAACGCCGCTCGCGAGCTCCGGTACTTCTGCCTCGAAGAGTTTACTCAAAAAGCGCGGGTGCGAGCGTGAAAGGCGGATAAAAGTGCCGCGCACGCCTTCGTCCACACGGAGGAGAAGGGCGCGGATGCGCTCACCTTGGCGGTAGCGCTCGCCGGGGATCTGCTCGTCGTAGGGGAGGATGGCGGTGGCGCGGCCGAGGTCGACGAAGAGGTTGCCGCGCTCGAAGCGTTGCACGTGACCGGTGACTATCTCGCCCTCGCGCTCGCCGTATTCGGAGATGATAGAAGCGCGCTCCGCCTCGCGGACCTTCTGCATGATGACCTGCTTCGCCGCCTGCGCTGCGATGCGGCCGAAATCCTCGCGTGTCTCGAGCGGGAAGGAGATCTCCTCGTCGAGCTGCGCGTCTTTTTTGATGCGCTTTGCATCTTCGAGCATAATGTGCTGCTCAGGGTTGAAGCGCGAGCGGTGGTCTTCGTCGTTCGTCGGGTCTTCTCCCTCCATTCGCACGAGAGATTTGTCGACGACTATCTTCGCCTGGCGGAACTCCATGTCGCCTGTTTCCGGGTTAAAGGTCGCGCGGATTATCTGTCCGCGCTTTCCATATTCGCGTCGGTAGGCGGCAGCCAAAGCTGTCGCAAGCGCATCCGTTACACTCTCGCGCGAAATGCCGCGCTCGGCCTGGAGCTCGTCGAGCGCGCTGTTGAGACTCTTTAAGTCAAATAAAGCCATATGGATTGTGTTGTTCTAACTGTCTTTTAAAAAAAGTGTCCGCCAAAGGCGGAACTAACTAAGACACTGTACTCGCGTGCTGCAAAAAAGTCAACTAAACAAAACCCCCGGCCAGCTGGCCGGGGGCACTCGATCAATGGCGTACCGGTGCATCAGCCGCGCGCGTACGCTTCCTCGCTCAAGTTGGCCGGCGTTACGCCGAGGATGGTATAGAGCCGACGGTAGGACCTTTTCATCCCGAGATCGATGACTCGCTGCACCTTCGCGAAAGCCTCGGCGATTTGGGCCCTTTCGCTTACTGGCGGGAGCACATAATCCCGCGATTCGAAGAGGTCAGCGAGCAGGTCGGCCGCAAAGGTGAGTTGCCCAGTTGCATAGAGGGGATTGACGCAGTTGATGTCGGCAACACGCCTCAGGATAGCCTCGACTGTCGGATTCATTTGATTTCCTCAGTTGTGCCTCAGCACGGTGAAGTCCCGGAACACTTTGTCCCGCAGGATTGGTAGCACAGAGTCAGTCGCGTGTACATCGCTACGCGTTGTCGAGGAAAAGAGTTGGTATATCGCGGCTTCCGTGGAGGACGCGTAGCACGCGAATAGAAGTCGGGTTAACGTCGTAGAAAAGCACGAACGATTCAATGGCGATGGAGCGTGGAGCGCCGACGAGCTCGGCGCGAACCCTTCCGAGGTAGGGGAAGGTAGCAAGCACGTCAGCAGTTTCGAGAACTCGAGCGACCCATGCATCTGCTGTTTCCGGACTGTACTGCGCAAGGTATGCCCAGGTTTCAAGAAGATCAATCCGTGCGCGGGGAGAAAAGAGCGCCCGCTCCATATCCTAGAGTTACGTGTTGCGCGAAAGCTCGGGGAATCGCCGGCGGGCTTCCTTGAGAAAGGCGGCGAGCGAGATGCGTCGCGCAGTACCACGTCTTCCAAGTTCAAGTGCCGTATTAAGTCCCTGCAACATGCGTACAACTTCCCGCTTCTGGGCAGGCACAAGCGACAGAGATTTCTTTTGAAGTGAAATTGCCATGTGGCGAGTATATCATCTGAATTGATAGTTTGCACAATCGCAGATAGCGTAGGATTTCTCTGCTATACTTTTCCTGAAAGCTGAAACCTATCAGCTGAAAGCTATGTATATCAGCGACACGCACCTCAAATCATTTCTTGCTGACGCGGGCCTCGTCTCGCAGAAAGATTTTGACGCGGCGGAAGCGGAAGCAAAAGAGAGTGGCAAGCCGGTAGGAGAGATACTCACCTCACACAACATCATCGGCGGCGACGAGCTGCGCCGCACGTACGCATATATTCTTGGTATCCCGTTCGTCTCGCTTGCGGGCACGAAAATAAAGTACGACGTTCTCTCGCTCATCCCCGAGCCGGTCGCACGCCGCAACAACATCATCGCGTACTCGCGCAAGGGCGACGACCTCGAGGTCGCAATGCTCGACACCGATGACCTCGCCGCTATCGATTTCATCAAGAAGAAGACGCAACTCAAAATCCTCCCTCGTCTCACCGATAGCGCTTCCATCAAGGCAGCGCTCAAACAGTATCAGCAGAGCCTCAAAGACAACCTCGGCGAAGTCGTAAGGCGGGAAACAGAAGCGTTGGAAAAAGTGGCGGGAGCCGACAAAGACCTGCAGAAAGTCGCGGAAGGTGTGCCGGCGGTGCGCATCGTCGACACACTGCTTCGTCACGCCAACGCACAGAATGCTTCGGACATCCATATCGAGCCGATGGAAGAGACGCTCCTCATCCGCTACCGTATCGACGGCATTTTGCACGACGCGATGGAGCTGCCGAAATCCGCCGCTCCTGCGGTGACCGCACGCGTAAAAGTTCTCGCTGGTATGCGGCTCGACGAACATCGCTTGCCGCAAGACGGGCGCTTTGGTGTCGAATACGGGGGAGAGAGGGTCTCGCTCCGTGTCTCGGTGCTTCCCATCTATTACGGCGAGAAGATAGTCATGCGGCTCCTCCGCGACAACATTTCCGGCTTCACGCTCGAAGCGATAGGTTTCCATGGACTTGCGCTCGAACGTATGCACGAAGCGATACGCGCGACGACCGGCATGATACTCGCCTGTGGTCCTACTGGTGCCGGAAAGTCGACGACGCTCTACACGTTACTCGACCTTGTGAACACGCCACACGTCAACATCTCTACCATTGAGGACCCTATCGAGTACCAAATGAAACGTATCAACCAGACACAGGTGCGGCCGGAGATCGGTTTTACCTTTGCCAACGGCCTGCGGAGCCTCGTGCGCCAAGACCCGGACATCATCATGGTCGGTGAGATCCGCGACAAAGAGACCGCCTCGCTCGCTATCAACGCAGCACTGACCGGCCACCTTGTGCTCTCGACCCTGCACACCAACTCTGCGGCGGGTGCCATTCCGCGTCTTCTCGACATGGGCGTCGAGCCGTTCCTCCTTGTCTCCACGCTGCGCGCATGTATCGGGCAACGACTCGTGCGTACGCTCAATGCGAACAAGGAGAAATACGACCTTTCGCGCGACGAACAGATACAGCTCGAAAAGACCATTGATGCAGGAGCCGTGCTGAAAGCGCTCAAGGAAGAGAAGGCGATACCAAAAAGCGCGACGTGGAAAGACGTGCCATTCTACAAACCAAAAGAGTCGGCAGAAAGCCCTTCTGGCTACACGGGGCGCAAAGGAATTTATGAAGTACTCCCCATCACCTCGACGGTCAAGGAACTTGTGATGAAGAATGCGACCGCTGATGAGATAAACAAACAAGCAAAGAGCGAGGGCATGCTCACGATGGCCGAAGATGGCATCTTTCGCGCCGCGCAAGGCCTCACGACGATAGAAGAAGTGCTGCGTGTGGTGACGGAGTAGAGTTCCGTTGGATTAGTTTATATACATCTTCAAGTCGAGCGCGCGAATTAGTCAGGATTTGCACGCTATACTTTGATGAATGGCGAAGTTTACCTACACCGCCGAAAGGCTGGGAGGAGAGATTTATACCGGTACCGCGCAGGCGCGTGACCGCTTCGAACTCTACACGATCGTCAAGCGTGAAGGTGGGCACATTGTTTCGGTCTCGGAAGAGGGAGGACACTTACTCAGCATTAAGTACTGGAATGCGAAATTCACAACGGTGAAAGAGTACGACAAGGTACTTTTCGCCCGCAACCTCGGTGCCATGCTCACCGCAGGCCTCCCTCTGACTCGCGCGCTTTCCGTAATGGAGCGACAGATAAGAAACCCAAAACTCTCGTCCGTTATGCAGCAGCTCTCGAGTGACGTGCGTCGTGGTGCGACACTGCACGAAGCGCTTGCGAAATTCCCCCGTCTTTTCAGCGATCTTTTCGTCGCAATGGTGCGTGCTGGTGAAGAGGGGGGGGGACTTCCCGACGCGCTCTCGGTCGTCTCGGAGCAAATGGAGCGTATGCATCAGCTCAAGAAAAAGATACGCGGCGCGCTGATATATCCTTCCATCATCGTTATCGCCATAATCGGTATCGGTGTGCTCATGATGATATACGTGGTGCCGACCTTGGCGCAGACGTTTGAGGAAATGGGAGCCGCGCTGCCCGCTTCCACGCAGTTCGTTATCACGCTCAGCAACTTTCTCGTTGAATACACCTTCCTTGCGGTCGGTGGTGGGATACTCCTGCTTGGTCTTCTCATCGCGGCGCTGCGAACTGCACCAGGGAAACGCGTCCTTGATTTCACTATCATCCACATGCCCTTGATCGGTGTGATGGTACGCGAGGTCAATGCCGCGCGTACTTCACGCACGCTTTCCGCACTACTTTCCTCAGGCGTTGATGTACTCGCCTCACTGGAGATAACCGGACAGGTCGTGCAGAACTCGTATTTCCGAAAGGTGGTCAAAGATGCAGGCGGGCGTGTCAGCAAAGGCGAGCCGCTCTCAGCCGCCTTTGTGCAGCGGGAAGACCTTTATCCGGCGTTCGTCGGAGAAATGATGGCGGTGGGGGAAGAGACCGGTGCCTTGGCCGAGATGCTTAAACGGCTCGCGCTGTACTACGAAGACGAGGTCGATCGAAAGACGAAGGACATGTCTACTATCATTGAGCCGTTCCTCATGGTGATAATCGGTGCGGCCGTCGGATTTTTCGCCGTCTCGATGATAACACCGATCTACTCGCTTTCGTCCACTATTGGATAGGCAACAGGCAATGGGCAAAAGGCAAAAGGAAATACCAAAATTCGATACTAGTGCCCGTAGCCTAGTGCCTAGTGCCGATTCGCGGGGAGTAACCCTCATCGACACACTTGTCGGGACCGCTCTCATCGTCCTCGTGTTCGTCGGTATCGCAGGCGCGTTCCTCCTTGCGATCGACGTTGTGACGAACAACAGGGCACGCGCAGGCGCTATTGCCCTCATGAACGAACGCATGGAGTACATCCGCAGCCTGAACTACGCTTCTGTCGGCACGGTAGGGGGCATTCCGTCGGGCCCGATAGCGCAGTCAGAGTCTCTATCGTTGAGCGGTATCTCCTACATGCGCCGCACGACCATTCAATATGTAGACGACCCGGAGGACGGGGAGAACGAGACGGACGAGAACGGCATCATTGTGGATTACAAACAGGCTCGTATCGAAGTCTCGTGGGATTCCCGTACGGGAGAGCGGCGCGTCATTATGGTCGCCCGCGTCGAGCCGTTGAACGGACTTGAGATCGAATGCGACACGCCGTGCGGCACGCTCAGAATAGACGTCTTCAACGCCGCGAGCGAGCCAGTCCAAAGCGCGCAGGTGAATATCGTGAACGACTCGGTCAACCCTGCTATCAACATAACAACGTATGCCAACGTGAACGGGCGGGTCGTCCTTGCGGGTGCGCCTGTTGCCTCGGGCTACGAAGTCTCGGTGTCGAAGACAGGACACAATACAGCGCAGACCTACTCTTCAAGCGTGGAGAATCCAAACCCGACCCCCACCCATGTGACGATACTTCAGAACCAGACCGCATCGGTAACGTTCGGGTTGCCGAATTCAGGCATCGATTACCTTGCGACGAAGAGGGTATCTGCATTTTGGACGATTAATTCTGAGACGTGGGACGAGCCATTTAGCGATACAAGTCAGATAGCGTCGTCGACCAACATCACTGTCGCAGGAGGCGAAGCGCGTCTTTCCGGTTCGGGATCGTATCCGGCGTGGGGCGAATTCGAGTCGATCGCGATCGGACACGGCTACCTTGCACGTTGGCAGTCGCTTAACTGGGGCGGCACCACGCCTGCAGATACTACGATAACGGTCCAGCTCCTCGATACAAATAGAACCCCTATTCCTGATACAGCGCTGCCGGGTAATGCTATGGGGTTTACATCGTCGACCGTCGATTTGTACAGTCTATCTACCACCACCTACCCGACCATCGTTCTGCGGGCAACGCTCACAACGACAGATGCCAGCACGACACCAACGCTCGACTCGTACAGCGTACTCTATGACTACGGTCCCATACCGTTCCCGAATGCTCCTCTCAGCGTCCGCGGCACAAAACAGATAGGGACCGACCCGGTCGTGTATAAATACGACGAGAGTGACCTCGAGACCGACGCGAATGGTTTTCTTGAGTTGTCGAATATGGAGTGGGACACGTATACGATAGTGGTCCCGCTCGTGAGTGGATATGACCTTGCATACTCATGTGCTCCGCAGCCTGAATATCTCGCGCCCGGCACATCACAAAACACGTCGTTGTACCTGACTGTGGCAAGCAGCACCGACCTTCGGATCGCGGTGACGGGGAATTTGAGCGAGTTCGTTCCCGGTGCGACGGTCGCCATCTCAAGTCCGGGTCTTTCCGCGACCTCAACGACCGGCTCGTGCGGACAGGTCGTTTTCCCGAGCGTTGACCCCGGTACGTACAATTACACGGTGAGCGCTGACGGGTATGCTGACGAGAGCGGAAGTGTGTCGGCACTGGCCGATCAACTCGTTATAGAGAACGTCGAACTGACTCCACAATAACCGTATGCACTACTCACGCGGGCTTACAGCACTAGAGGTTCTCGTCTGGATAGGCATATTCGTTTTCACACTTGGGGCGATCGTTTCGTCTATTATTTATTTCTATCGCATCAACGCGACCACTATTAATCAAGCGCATTCCGTCACCTCTGCGCAACGAGGGATAGAAAAAATGGTGCGTACGATCCGCGAGGCGGCGTTCGCGAGCGACGGTGCATACCCCATCGTCTCGCTCGACGATAACGAGTTCTCGTTCTACGCGGATACTGATTCGGACGCGTTCATCGAGAAAGTTCGGTATTTTCTCAACGGCAACTCTATCGTCGAGGGTGTCGTTGATCCCTCTGGCGATCCTCCTGTGTACACTGGGTCGGAAGTCACAGATGATATCTCTGACTACGTACGCAACACGGAGGAAAGCCTTGTTATGTTCACGTATTACGACGCGGCAGGCGCACAGATCATCGATTACACAGACGTCGCGGCGGTCAGGTTCGTGACGGTCAATATTATCGTAGACGTTGACGAGAACAATCTTCCCGAGCCGTTCCACATCCGCTCTTCCGCGGCGATACGCAACCTTCAATAAGCAAGTATGGATACACAGAGAAAAAATAATATGGAGGCGGGAGTGACGACGCTCCTCGTCGTTGCGTTCATGGGGGTTTTCACCATGATCATGGCAGCGCTCGTTGGATATGTTCTGGAGCAGGGAAGGTACGGTCGCGCGCTTCACGCGCGCGAGGAGGCGCTCTCGATAGCGGAATCCGGCCTTGAGTACTTTAAGTGGCACGTCGCACACAATGAAGAGATTCGTGAGGATGGCACAGGGCTCCAGTCTTCGTACACCTATACCGTAGATGATCCGGAAGGAGGCGAATTGGGGACGGCCAATATTACGACAAGTGCGAACATGCAATGCGGTCGCGTGCAGTGGATAGATGTGGAGTCAGAGGGTACCTCGAATTCGGATGTGCGCTTCACGCGCACGCTCGCGGCACGTTACATGCGCCCCTCGGTCGGCGAGTACGCATTTGTCACCGACAGCGGCGTACACTATGTCTCGAATGTGACGGGCCCGGTGCACGGCAATAGTGGCGTTCGGATGGATGGTACGAACAATTCCGTCGTCTCCAGCAAACTTGGGGAGGACGAATTTTGGTGCACCAGTGGGTACAACTGTAATCCCGCACAGTGGGTAGACGGTGTCTTTGGCAACGGCTCGAACGATGATCTGTGGAGTTTTCCTGTAAGTGAGATTAATTTCGCAACAATGCTCGCAGACACAGCGCCGCTTCAGGGATACGCTAGTGCTGACGGTCTCTACCTTTCACCAACACAGGTATACTTGAATGGCGTAGCACAGGGCAGCGCGTTCTCCTCGGTCGGGGGAAGCGAGTCGAGGGGATTCCATGTCGTGTTCAACTCGAACGGCACAGTGACGGTTCGTCGTGTCACGAGTACCAATTCCTTCTCATCAGTATATGATCCGCAAACTGGGAATTACATAACAGACTACCCGGACGTCGCGAATGAAACTACGGTAGGCACGTATACGCTCCCTTCCGACTGCGGACTGATTTATTCGGAGGCGAAGACGTGGATAAGCGGGACTGTCTCCGGCAAAATAACCATCGTCGCGGCGGACCCGGGGAGTTTCAACCCCGATATAATCCTCGGCGGCACTATCAACGTTTCTGAAGGAAATATTTCCTACGCCACTACCGATGGCACTACCGGACTTACCGCTATCGCGGAGCACGCTGTACGTTTTGCGAATCGAGTTCCGAACGACATGTCTATTCGCGGCATCTTCGTAGCGCAAAGTGGTTTCTATGGCCGCTACTTCTATGCGTTCGCGAATCCTTCGACTTCATATAATCTCCGCAATTCACTCACCCTGAACGGTTCCATCGTTTCAAAACTACGAGCCGGTACCGCGTATGGAACGGCATCAGGTTTCCAAAATAGGTACACGATATATGACCGCTTACAGGCTTTCGATCCTTCGGCGTTTACGCCAAGCGCTCGGGTGGATTATGGCTACGTGCTCTGGCGGGAGGAGTAAGGCTGGTGCGAAAAGGGAATCTGTGGTGTAATCGTGCCACATGACGAAGGAGCCCTCTAAGGAATGAGGGACAACCAGAGAGAGTGTCATGCGAACCTTTACTCTTCGCGGCGTAATAGCCGCAATCTTGGTGCTCGTCAGCACCGCGTTGGCGTCAGCGCAGATACTTCCACCGCCGCCCCCGCCGCCCCCGCCTCCGGCTGCTCCGTCGGCGACGGCTCCTGGTGGTGGCGGTGGAGGAGGCGGTTTCGGCGCGGGCGGCTACGCCGCCATCGCCATTTTGGCAACGGCGACGTACCTCGCCGTCCTGAACCCGATGCCGGGGTCGGATTCAATCCTCGCCAACACCATCCACGATGAGTGGAAGTGTCGGTTCAACGGGGATCGTCGGCCGCGCTGCGGCGTGTGGAACACGCTGTCCTACGAAGAGCGGGCTCGGCTCTACCGCAGTGGGGGCTTTGAACCGCCGCCTCCGCCGAAGCAGACGGCGAAGCGCAAGAAGACGTCCGGCCGACACCGCGCGGCGAGAGTCGTCGAGACTCCGGTGCCCGGACCGGTCAGTTCGCCACCCATACTCGCGGCGATCGTGGTCGATCGGCATCGCGTGTACTGAACTCGATCGTCGGAACTTGATACGCAGGCGCGCCATCTCCAGGATGGCGCGCCTGAATCTTTTGTTATAATCCCTTTGATGAAGGCACTCGTCGTCGCGAATTGGAAGATGAATCCTGCGACAATGCGCGAGGCAAAAAAACTCTTTGACGCAACGAAAAAGATCGCAGATAAAGCAAAAAAGTCCACCATTATCGTAGCTCCTCCGGTAGTCTTCTTGCGAGAACTCTCTTCTAGCTACCGGGGCAGTCGCGTCTCGTTCGCTGCGCAGAATGCCCACTTTGAAGCACACGGCGCACACACCGGTGAGACGTCGCTCGCACAATTCAAAGATGCACGCGCGAAGTTCGTCATCGTCGGGCACGCCGAGCGGCGCATGGCAGGGGAGACCAACGAAGACACGGCAAAAAAGGTCGCGGCAGCACTTTCTCTCAAGATGACGCCCATTCTTTGTGTCGGTGAATCTCGTCGCACTGAAGATGGTGAACAATTCGACGTCGTGCGCGAACAGTTGCGCGCAGGGCTCGCAAGCGTTGCGCCGTCGGGAATCAATAAAGTGCTTCTCGTGTACGAACCGCTCTGGACCATCGGCGCTTCGACAACTATGAATCCACGCGACATGCACCAGATGGCAATCTTCATGCGGAAGTGTGTCGTGGAGACGCACGGCGAGGGTGGTCGCCTGCTTAAAATTTTGTACGGCGGCTCTGTCGACGATACCAATGCCGCTGCGATGCTGAAGGACGGTGATGTGCACGGATTCCTCATCGGACGCGCCGGCTTGGATGCCGCAGAATTCGGAAAGCTCGTCGCTTCGCTTGAAGATGCTGCATGAAATGCATCGATCAGATACCGGCGAGTGAACTACAGGGCAAGCGGGTACTCTTGCGAAGCGACTTTAATGTGCCGCTCGATACGAATGGCAACGTTGCCGATGTGTTCCGTCTTCAACAGGGCTGGAAAACGGTGAAGTACCTAGCCGAAAGTGGTGCAAAAGTCGTCGTCGTATCGCACATTGGCCGTGATCCGGAAGAGTCTCTCGAGCCAGTCGCGAAAGCGGCAAAGCAGTTCGGTCCCGTTGTCTTCGTTGCCGACATCACGGGAGTCGCCGCGAAAGGTGCGGTGTCCTCGATGCGTGATGGAGAGGTCCTCATGCTCGAGAACCTTCGCCGCGACGAGAGAGAAAAGAAGAACGATGAGTCGTTCGCGCGTGAGCTCGCATCACTTGCCGAACTCTACGTGGATGATGCATTCGCTGCCGCGCACCGAGAACACGCCTCTATCGTCGGCGTGCCAAAATTTCTCCCATCGTACGCAGGGCTCCTCGTGCGTGATGAGATACGGGCGATAGACGCGGCACGCGAACCCACCTCGCCGTCGATCGCCATTCTTGGTGGTGCAAAGTTCGAGACAAAAGCACCTCTAGTGAAACTCTTGTTGGAAAAGTACGACCATCTTTTCATCACCGGAGCACTTTCGAACGATGTCTTCAAGGCGCAAGGACTTCAAGTCGGACACTCGCTCGTCTCAAAGGAGCTTCCGGGAAAAGATATTCTTTCGAATCCGCGACTCCTCGTGCCGCTCGACGTGACGGCCGAAGACAAGAGCGGACATGCGACGGTGCGAAAACCGAGCGAAGTGCGAGAAGACGAACGAATGGTCGATGCCGGTCCCGACACGATCGCGATGCTCGCACCTCTCATTACAAAGGCAAAATTTATTCTTTGGAACGGTCCTACCGGCATTTACGAGCAGGGCTATATTCATTACACGCAGCAAGTGGCGGAACTTGCAGCACGCAGCAGTGCCAAGATAGTTATCGGCGGCGGCGACACTATCGCAGCGATAGAAACAGCTGGTGTTCCTACCGAAAAACTCGGGTTTCTCTCGACCGGCGGGGGAGCGATGTTGGAATATTTGCTCAAGGGAACGCTCCCTGGTATAGAGGTACTTAGGTAAGAAATTACTCATAACAACGTCACCAATGGCGTATGCAAACTATAAAAACTAAACATTCTTTTATCGTAGCCATTTTAATAACGCTACTTATAAGCGTTGGTTTTGCGACCCCTGCATCCGCACTTTCCATCGCCGACCTTCAGGCGCAAATACAGTATCTCCTTGGACAGATCGCACAGCTGCAGTCTGGCGGCGCTGTGCCGACTCAGACGACTCCTAGCTACATTGTTGTAGATCCCACAACACCGGCCGTGAGCATACAGCACCGTGTGTGCAACGCGCTCTACCGCAACCTCTCACAAGGTACGCGTGGCTCTGACGTGCAAAGCTTGCAGGAATTTTTACGCACGCAGGGACACTTCTCTGCTGAAGCAACAGGCTACTACGGGCCGATCACCGCGCAAGCAGTTGCTCGTTGGCAGGCTTCGCAAGGCATTTCTTCCGTCGGCGCGGTCGGCCCTCTTACGCGCGAGCGCATTCGCGCGTGGTGTCTTTCTCAAGAAAGTGAGCAGTTACCGCCAGACGTTGATACCAGCTCGACGCGCTTTAGCGCGACACCGCAGCGCGGCAACGCACCACTCACCGTCACGTTCACGACAAACGCGCACCTCGCGAACCCGCAGTTCGTCGCCGATGCGGGCGACTACAAGATCGTATTCGGCGACGGGAGCGAGTACGTGCTTCCCTGCAGCGACGCGAGCGGATTCTGCCCGGGTCCGCACACTGTGCGTCACACGTACAATTCGAGCGGTACGTACACTGCCTCACTCGTACACTTCGGCTACTTCGGCCCACCCGGCCCGTCAGGTCTGCCGGAGCGGACCGTCGCGACAGAAACGATCTATGTCGGCAGCGGGCCGGTTGCCTGTACGAGGGAGTATCGCCCGGTATGCGGACAAAAACAGGTCGTGTGCATCACCGCGCCTTGTAACCCGGTTCAGCAAACATACGGCAATCGTTGCGAGATGAGCGCTGACGGCGCGACGTTCCTCTATGAGGGTGCGTGCCGCACCAATACAGTGGACCCTTCAGCTGATCCAAGGTGTCGCGCATGGTACGATGGCTGCAACACATGTTCGCGTTCCTACCCAGGAGGGCCTGCGGCGTGTACGCTGCGTGCGTGTTTCCAGCAAGAGCCGGCATACTGCAGCGCGTACTTCGACGACACTGCGCCGACGAATCGGCCGCCAACCATTTCTAGTTTTTCGGGGCCGACAACGCTCGCGGTGAATCAGAGTGGTACGTGGGCTATCCGCGCGAGCGATCCGGAAAATAGTTCCCTCAGTTACCGCGTAACATGGGGCGATGAAGGATTGATCCCCTTGGTGGGTTACGCGGCAGCGCAGACAAGTTTTGTGCAAACGACTACCTTCACTCATGCGTACAGCTCAGCGGGTACGTACACGGTGACGATAACGGTGCGTGACACGACGGGGCAGGAAGCGCGAACGTCCACAACGATGAACGTTGTCTACCAAACTGCGTATCCGACCGTGTGTACCGCCGACGCATACCAGTGTCCGAATGGCCAGTGGGTCGGCCGCACCGGACAAAACTGCCAGTTCGTCTGTCCGAGTTACTAGGGTTTAGAGCGCTGCGCGGATTCTTTCCGCTGCGCTTTCTGCCTCACCGGTTTCGTACGCGCGCTGCGGCATGAGTTTTAGGCCGTCGTTCTTGAAACGCGGAATGATGTGCACGTGTGGATGATGCACGACTTGCCCTGCGTGCTCCCGATTGTTCATAGCAATGTTGACGCCGTCGGCGCCGACTCCTTTTTCTATCGCGATGGCGAGTTTCCTAACAACATCTGCGACCGCAAGCCAGTCTTCTGAAGCGATGTCAAAAATATTCTCCGAATGATTTTTCGGTACGACAAGCGTGTGGCCCGCGTGCACCGGTTTGATGTCGAGAAACGCGAGCACCTTATCGTCCTCGTAGACTTTGTAGCTCGGCAATTCTCTTTTGATTACCTTACAAAAAACGCAGTCCATGCGCGTAGTATACAATACGTGACATGTCGGATCTGATTGCAACACTTCTCTCGAAACGAGGTATTACGGATACTGAAGACATTGAACGTTTTCTTAATCCCGAGTATGAGCGAGACACGCATTCACCGCTCTTGCTTGAAGGAATAGAACGAGCGGTCGCAAGGGTGTTTGCTGCGATCGCGCAGAATGAGCGGATCGCAGTATATGCCGATTTCGACTGCGATGGTATTCCGGGCGCGTCAGTCTTGTGGGACTTCTTTAAAAAGATCGGCTATGAGAATTTCGAGGTCTATATTCCACACCGCGACAGAGAGGGGTACGGGTTTCACAAAGAGGCGATAGAAGAGCTTGCGGAAGGAGGGGTCTCGCTCATCATTACCGTCGACGTTGGCACGAACGCACTCGACTCGATAGCGTTCGCAAAGGAAAAAGGGATCGATACGATCGTTACCGACCACCATGAGCCCATTAAAGAACCTTCAGCCTCTAACGGGTCAGGAGTTACAGAAGTACTGCCTGACTGCGTTGCCGTTCTTAATCCAAAGCTCGGTAAATACCCGTTCCGCGACCTCTGTGGCGCTGCGGTCGCGTTCAAATTCGTGCAAGCATTGCTCATCGAGGGAAAGAAGAGAGAACTTGAAGCGTTTACAAAAATCCCGGAGGGGTGGGAGAAATGGCTTCTTGATATGGTCGCGCTCGCGACCGTGGCGGACCTTGTTCCACTGATAGGAGAGAACCGCACTCTTGCACACTTTGGTCTTAAAGTACTTCGCCGGTCGCAACGGCCCGGTATCCTTGCGCTCGTGAACCGGCTGCGTCTGCGCAGAGCAGAGCTCACCGAAGATGATATTGCGTTCTCCATCGCGCCGCGTATCAACGCCGCGTCGCGTATGGACGAGCCGGAGCTTGCTTTTCTACTCCTTACGACACCGGATGCGCAAGAAGCGGAACGTCTCGCCGCGCGATTGGAAGAGCTCAACGCAAAACGAAAAACCGCGGTTGCGGCTATCGTAAAGGTTGCGAAGCGCACAGCAAGGACACGGTTCCGCCCGGAGGATCGCATCGTTGTGCTCGGTTCTCCGGAATGGAAGCCCGCGCTTATGGGGCTCGCCGCCAATTCGCTTATGGAAGAGCGCGGTGGGGTCGTGTGCATGTGGGGGAGAGATGTGAACGGCAAACTCAAGGGGTCGTGTCGTTCCGACGGCTCCATCTCTATCGTCGAGCTTTTTTCGAAAGCACGTGATTCGTTGGTGGAATTCGGCGGTCACGCGAAGTCAGGCGGCTTTACGGTTTCACACGAGAAGGTGCACAAACTGTATGAGGCGTTCACGGAAGCGAGCGAGTCGCTCACGGAGTCGATGGATGCTGTAGAGAGCGCGGAGAGTGACGCACGTATAGCCCTCTCTGAACTTACCGAATCGCTCTTTGCAGACGTTTCGAAATTGGCGCCCTTTGGTATCGGCAATCGAAAGCCTGTGTTCCTTGTTTCCTCTATCACTGTTTCCTCTGTGCGACGCTTCGGACGCGACAACAACCACGTCGAGGTCGTCGTTTCGTGTGAGCACACCGGCACCTTCATGCGCACCTTCGACTTTTTCAACTCTCCGGAAGGGTTTCAGCATACACCGGTAGCCGGCAATCCCGTGCGCCTTCTCGCGACCGTCGGTAAGGACAGTTATCGCGGTGGCATTACTCTACGACTAACAGACGTGTTGCCCGCATAGGTGTGCTAGCATAATCCGCATGGACCAAGTATCAGCATCGTCATCGGCTACACGTCCGATATCGGTAGGTAATTTTATTACATTTGGCTGGGAGACGTTTAAAAAAAGAGGATGGTTTCTCGTCGGTGCGATACTCACATTCATTATTGCGAGCTGGATAATTGGTTTCGCAAATAGTTTTATTCTCGGCTCGGTCGGGTCCGCCACGAATTCTTGGTTTGTAATAGTAATCAGCTTTGTGATCAGTACAGCCATCAACACACTTCTCGGTCTTGGTTGGATGGCGTTCTTCCTGAAGGCGCATGACGACGTAACGACCGCTACCGTCTCTGACTTTTGGCACCCGAGCAAGTTCTGGAGCTTTCTAGCGACCAATCTCCTCTACGGGCTTATTGTTATCGTCGGCTATATTCTCTTCATCGTTCCCGGCATTATCGCGACGGTGGCGTTCATGTTCGCTACGTATTTTGTCGTCGATAAAGGGATGGGGCCGATAGAGGCGCTCAAGGCGTCCGCGCGTATCACCAAGGGAAATCGTATGCGCTTACTCGCGCTCTTCGCTGCGGGGATGCTCATCTCACTTTTTGGGGCGCTTGCGCTTATCGTAGGACTCCTCGTCGCTATACCGGTCATTACGCTTGCAAGCGTTCACGCGTACCGACGACTCTCTGCTGCAGCTGATGCGTCCGAGCAGCCTCAATCGTTGAGCGGCGGCGAAGTGGTGTTGCTGATAGTCGGACTCATTTTGCCGGTCATCTTCTTTGTTGGCATCATGTCTTCGATCGTGCTTGCCTCGCTCAGCTCCGCTCGTGAAAAGGGCCGGGCCGTACAGACCGAGATGAATCTCCAGATGGCGCAGCTTGGACTCGAGCTCTATGCGAGTATCCATGGGACATACCCTGTAGCACTTTCAGCAGTCACACAGGACCCCAACATATTCCCTGGCGGCGGACCGGCCTCTGAGAACTTCACGTACAGTCAGTTGGGTGAAGGAACTTCATATGAGTTGTGCGCTTTACAGCCGACGTATTCGGGTACGGATTGCGTAACACCTGAAGATCTCGAAGGTGTTCCGTTCCAGTAGTAAAATACGGAGATGTCGATAGTCGTCTACACAGACGGGGGTGCTCGAAATAATCCTGGGCCCGCTGGTGCGGGAGCGATTTGTTACGACGGCAGTAAGAAATTATTTGAGCTAAAAAAATTCCTAGGTGAACGGACAAATAATTGGGCTGAGTACGAAGCGGTCGTGCTCGCACTCACAGAGGCAAAAAAGCGAGGGCTGGCGGGGAAGGCTATCGAAGTGCGGATGGACAGCGAGCTTATCCAGCGCCAGCTCACCAACGAGTACCAGATAAAAGAGGAGACTCTGTGGCCGCAGTATATGAAGGTACATAATCTCCTCGTCGCACATTTCCCCGATGTAACGTTCACACACGTGCCACGTGAGAAGAACAAAGAAGCTGATAGACTGGTGAATGAAGCAATTGATGGACATGTATGAGTGACGGAATGAATGAGCTAGAGAAACTGCAAGTCGTTCAATCGTCGGGTAGGCGAAGGGCGTTTGGCGCACCGCGCGAAACCTTGACCGGATTCGTCGAGTTCATCCGAGAACGGGGGGTTATGGGACTTGCCATCGGTTTTGTCTTAGGAGGTGCAGTATCAAGAGTAACGACATCGTTTTCATCCGACATCGTTAACCCAACGCTCTCATATTTTTTTGGCGGCACGGAACGCTTAGGCGACCTCATGATCGGCTCTATCGCGCTCGGCAGGTTTCTCGCCGCCATCTTGGATTTTCTTGTTCTTGCACTCAGCGTGTATATCATCTTTCGCGTGCTCAAGCTCGACAAATTGGACGCTAAGAAGTAATGAACGCACATATTTTGTGGGCCCTCGTTCTTGGGTTCGTGACAGGCGTCTTCCTTCGCTCGCTTGTACCGCTTGAAGTGGCGTTCGTGGGCTTTATGGCGCTCCTTGGGAGCGCCGCTCTTTTACTTGGTATCCTCGAGCGGAAAAAGTTGCGTGCATGTGTATTGGTCGCCGTGGCACTTTTTGCATGTGCGAGCGGCATTGCGAGAATGGGAGCGGCGGTAGTGACGACCGACCCCATTCTAGATACACGCATTGGCGAAAAGGTCGTTCTCGAAGGCGTTGTCTCGCACGAGCCGGATGCGCGCGAGGCAAGCACACGCATTCTTCTCCGCGCCGGCACTATCATATATGGTAGTGCAACAACGTCGGTATCTGCAGGTGTGCTCGTTATCACTTCGGCGCACGTCGGAGTCGCATATGGCGACCTCGTGCGTGCCGAAGGGACGCTGCGTCTTCCCGAAGCGTTCGAAACAGGAGAGGGGAGAGAGTTCAACTATCCGGCATACTTGGCGAAAGATGGGATAGTCTACGAACTTTCATTCGCGACCGTTGAGGCTTTTGGGAAAGGTGCGCGCAACCCGCTGAAAGCGGTGTCTATCTATTTGAAGCAGCTGTACCTCGACGGTATCGCGCGGGCGCTCCCCGAGCCGCATGGCGGACTTGCGGGTGGCATCACCGCGGGCGATAAGCGGGGGCTTGGCGAAGATCTCTCGGCGACTTTTCGCACAGTGAGTCTCACGCACATCATCGTGCTCTCTGGCTATAACATCATGATAGTGGTCTTCGGGCTCGGCTGGCTCTTTGCACGCTTTCGCGTCGGGCGATGGGTGGAATTCGGGCTTGGTGTAGCTATTGCGGCGTTCTTTGCCTTGATAACAGGACTTGCCGCGGCGTCGGTACGCGCCGCGGCGATGGCCTCCATCGCAATGGTGGGGAAGGTGACGGGGCGTGTCTACCTCGCCTCTCGCGCGCTTGCGGTCGTTGCGCTCGGCATGGTGCTGTGGAACCCATACGTACTCGTATTCGATATCGGCTTTCAGCTATCTATCATCGCGACGTGGGGCTTGGTAACGTTCTCGCCGATCGTTGCCGCGAAACTCTCGTTTATAACCGAGCGATTTGCACTTCGCGAGATAGCTGCTGCAACGATAGGTACGCAGATCGCTGTACTCCCGCTCTTGCTTTACCAAAGCGGTGCACTCTCACTTTACGCGCTCCCCGTGAACCTTCTTGTGCTCATCGTCGTCCCGTGGGCGATGCTTTTCTCCGCCATAGCAGCGTTCGCTGGTCTTTTACTTGTGCCGCTGGCACCGATCGCAGCATTTCCCGCATACGCGCTCCTTTCGTACATGACCGGCATAGCGAACCTCTTCGCCTCACTCCCATTTTCCAGTATCGCCATCCCTGCCTTTAGCGCAGGGTGGCTCGTGACGATATACGTAGCCATGCTACTATTTATACTGAAGTATGAGCGATCATTGATTCAATGATGTGGAAAGGGAAAAAGATGCCACCCGAAGAAAAGACAAAAGACGATCGTAGGGTCGACGAAATGGCCGCAGGTGGTAAGACCGAGGCAGGGAAAGATGCTCGGCGTTTGCTCGCCGCACTTGATAAATACAAGTCTGGTAGAGGCGAGGATGAGAAACTACCACCCCTGAAACATACGGATGCAAAAGAGTAATTCTTTCCGTTGGAGTTAAGAACTGCGCGGCATCCTGCCGCGTTTTATTGCAGGAACTTGTCTACTGTAAAACCTCGAATCGCTTTTCGATAACACTCCAGTTGAGATTCTTGAAGAATGCGTCGAGGTATTTTCCCTTGCCAGCAGCGCCGTAGTCAAGAATGAAGGCGTGCTCCCACACGTCGAGAGCGAGGATAATAGGGAGTGTTGCGAAATGTCCCTGATGTTGTTCGCCGATGAAGCCACTTAGTATTTGGTCGCCTTCTTTGTCGTAATACAGGATTGCCCACCCCGGTCCGCGCATGCTACCGATACCTTTCATCGCAGCTTCAAAAACCTCACGTGAGCCATATTCTTTCTTTAATACCTTGCCAAATGCGCTACCTTCGTCGGCCGCTTTTGCGCCATCGTCAAATTGTGCAAAGTAGTGCTCATGCAAACGCATACCATCGAACTCAAAGCTTCTTCGACGCACGATCTCCGAAAGCGCGTGCGCATTCTTCTCAGTGTCTTGCGCAAGCTCACTGACAAGCTTCGACATTGCGTTGAAATTCTTCACATAGCCCTCGTAGAGACCGATGTGCTGTTTGACCGATTCGTCGGATATCCCTTCAAGAGAAGGGAGGTCGAACTTTTTTGCTTCGTACACGTGCATAAAAACAGTATATCATTTCGCGTATGCGACACAGTGTGCGGATACAGGGGCTCGTCATCCTTCTCCTCCTTCTGCTTACGGTTGGTATCTGGTATGCAGTATTTCGCGAAGACAGAAGCGAGATACTTGCCGTCTCATTCCTCGACGTGGGGCAGGGGGACGCTATATTCATCGAAGCCCCGAGTGGGCGGCAAGTACTCATAGACGGTGGTCCCGATAGAAGCGTCTTACGTGAACTCAGCAAGGTACTCCCGTGGTGGGATCGTTCAATAGATGTCGTGATAGCAACGCATCCTGATGCCGATCACATAACGGGACTCGTTGACGTGTTGCAGCGATACAAGGTCGGCCACATTTTCCATCCAGGTGTCGATAAAAGCACCGGACCAGCGGAGTCTATGCTTGCATCGGTTGCATCTGAGGGCGCACAAGAAGTAATTGCGCGGCGTGGGCAGGTTATCGAACTTGGTGATAACGCACGCATTGAAATATTGTTCCCCGACCGCGACGTCTCTGATGTTGAAACGAATACCGCCTCCATCGTTACCCGGGTCGTTTACGGCGATACCGCTTTTATGCTCACCGGCGACTCACCGCAGTCGATAGAGAAATATCTCTCGCAGGTCGATGGTGAGGCGCTGCACGCGAATATCTTGAAGGCAGGGCATCATGGCTCAAGAACTTCCTCCTCTGAACTTTTCGTCGGGTTCGTGAGCCCTGAATACGCCGTTTTTTCCCGCGGTTGCGACAACTCCTACGGCCACCCGCATCAGGAGGTCATCGACCTCTTTAAGAAGTTCGGGGTTCCAACGGTAGACACGTGTGAAGAAGGCACAGTCACCTTCGTGTCGGACGGTAGGGTTGTTGCGAAACGTTAGACGAGCCCTGCAGCCTTGAGCGTTTGGTACGCCCCGCGTTTCTTCATCGTTTTGAGACCTTTGGCCGAGACGTTGATAGTTATCTTTTTGTTGAGTTCGGGGATGAAAACCGTTTTTTTCTGGAGATTCACCTGGCGGCGGCGTGCACCGGTCGGGTTGAACTTGGTCGCACGTGTGCGGTTAGAATAGCCGCCTCCGACGCGACTTCGTTTCCCAGTTATGTCACATTCCCGTGCCATATCGTCGCGGCATGGTAGCATTGGAACAACGCGCATGCAACTTTTCTTTTTTGTTATTCTTATCTATTCCATCATCCTTCACGAGGTGGCGCATGGCTATGCTGCTGAGAGATTGGGCGACCCGACCGCGCGCCTGGCTGGCAGACTGACGCTCAATCCGATACCACACATCGATATTCTTGGCTCAATTATTTTGCCTCTTATCTCCATCCTCTCGCCGGGCGGGTTCCTCTTTGGCTGGGCAAAGCCAGTACCATACAACCCTTATAACCTCAGACGAGCGCCATACTGGGGCGAGACCATCGTCGCGGCGGCCGGACCTGCGACCAATTTCGCCCTCGTGCTCGTTTTTGCCGCACTCGTACGCTTCGCGACCGATGAAACATTTGCGAGCATTTGCTTTATCGGCATTCTTGCCAATCTCTGGCTTGGGTTCATCAACCTCATCCCCATTCCGCCACTCGATGGCTCGAAGATCCTCTCCGGTATCCTGCCGCGCTCTCTTTCCTTCGGGTACGGAGAGTGGCGTACACGCATGGAACACAATCCCTTTATCGGTTTCGGCCTCGTCCTCATCATTGTGCTTCTCTTCGGCAGCACTTTCGCAGGCCTCATCTACTCGCTCGCAAGCACTCTCGCGGGGCTTTAGCTCTTGCAAAGTTTGGTCACCGGACTTGCACCGACACACAATAGATAGTAGACTCTGCGCACTCCCCGTTGGGGATTTTTCATTGAACATGGCCACGATACGGCAGCTCGTACGAAAGGGACGTCAGAAGAAAGTCTGGCGTGCTAAGACCGTTGCCCTCACCCGTGGCTTCAACACGCTCAAGAACCGCCCGACCTTCTTCAGTTCGCCTTTCAAGCGCGGGGTCTGCACTCGTGTCACCACCAAAACACCACGTAAGCCGAACTCCGCTATCCGTAAGATCGCCCGTGTCCGTCTCACCAACGGCATGGAGGTCACCGCATACATCCCCGGCGAAGGTCACAATCTACAGGAACACTCTGTAGTGCTCCTCCGCGGCGGCCGTGTGAAAGACATCGGTATTCGCTACACCATTGTGCGAGGCAAGCTCGACACTGGTGGCATCGAAAAGCGCCGACGCGGACGCTCACTTTACGGTGCAAAGAAACCGAAAGAAGCGAAGTAATATTTTTATGCGACGCCCTGTAAAGAACAGAATCCAACCCGGACCAGATGAAATATACGGTTCGGTAAAAGTTTCCAAGCTCATCAACTACGTGATGGAGCGTGGCAAGAAGGACACTGCACGTAAGATCGTCTACAAGGTGATGGAGGAACTCAAAAAAGAGGGTGATCCGGTCGTCCTTCTCGAGCAGGCGCTCGAGAACGCATCTCCCACTGTCGAAGTGCGAAGTCGCCGTGTCGGAGGTGCCAACTATCAAGTGCCGCGTGAGGTCAACCCGAACCGTCGCCTGGCGCTCGGTTTGCGTTGGATAGTGGAAGCTGCCGAGGGAACGAAGGGAAAACCCATGAACGAATCGCTCCTCACCGAGCTCAAGGCCGCTATCAAGAACGAGGGCGTTGCTGTTACCAAGAAAGAAACGACGCACCGCATGGCCGAAGCCAACAAAGCCTTCGCCCACTTCGCGTGGTAATTCTCAAAAAATAATGAACGCGGCCGGGGAATCATCCCGCCCGCGTTCGTTTTCGCTTGTTTCTGCAAGTTCTTCAGGCCGGGACGATCCAAGCCGAGAGGTTGTTCACGTCGACGGAAATCTGCCCATCGCAGAAAACGCTTCCAGTTGCCTGCACGATGAGATTCGGACCGCGCATTTTCGCTGACTTCACATCAATGTGATATGTCAGGATTTTCGCCGGCGGCTTCACTTCGAACCGCATTTTCACGTTGCCGAATCCGACAGCACGTCCTTTTGACGGTCCGCCATTCCAGACCCAGCCGCCGAAGAGGCCGGTCAGTGCGAGGAGGGCGTCGACCTGGAGCGTTCCGGGCATGATGGGGTCGCCGCGAAAATGTCCGCGGTAGACCCAAAATTCGGAAGGGATCTCGAAAAAGGCATCGGCGAATCCACCCCCGTACTTCCCGCCTTCGTCCGAGATCTCCGTGACACTTGTCATCAGGCCCATTTCGTCGGCGGGCAACCTCGGGAAGTTGGGGCCGTAGGTCCCTTCACGTAGCGCATCCAAATCTCTTGCGCTGAGACTCGACTGTCGTGCGACAGGCACAACGTCTGTTGAAGTTTTGTTATCCATCGCAGCCTCTCCTTGGGGTTGTACAGGTGGTTGGTTCAATCCAACAGGACCAACCGGGTCCTGCCGTATTTATAGGTGAATCGTTGCATTTGTACAGCTTTTCCGCTACATTACTGGAACGCCCTTGCGGCGTTTTTGTTTAAAACTTATGTCTCGTGACTACCCACTAGAGAAAGTAAGGAACTTCGGCATTATCGCGCACATCGACGCGGGGAAGACGACCACGTCGGAACGCATCCTTTTCTACACCGGCATGAGCCACAAGATCGGCGAGGTACACGAAGGAGAGACCGTGACCGACTGGATGGAGCAGGAAAGAGAGCGTGGCATCACCATCACCGCTGCCGCCATCACGTGTTTTTGGAACCCGACCTACATGGGGACCGACACTTCTTTCAAGCACCGTTTCAATATCATTGATACCCCCGGACACATCGACTTCACGTCCGAAGTGAAGCGCTCGATGCGTGTCTTGGACGGTGCGGTCGTCGTCTTCGACGGCGTCGCCGGCGTCGAGCCGCAGAGTGAGACCAACTGGCGCTACGCCGAAGAAGCAGAAGTGCCGCGTATCTGCTACATCAACAAGCTCGACCGCACCGGCGCGTCATTCGAAAAGTCATACGCGAGCATTCTTGAGCGTCTCTCGACAAAAGCAGTTCGCCTCCAGATCCCTATCGGTGCTGAGGGGGACTTCGCTGGCGTCGTCGACCTTCTCACCATGAAGGCGTACAAGTTCGAAGGTGAGATGGGCAAGGAAGTCGTTGCGTATGACATCCCGGAGAATCTGAAGGCTGACGCAGAAAAGTATCGCGCAGAATTGGTGGAACGCATCGTCGAGAACGACGACGCAGTCATGAACGACTTTTTGGAAGGCAAGGAGATATCGCTCGACGTACTCAAGAAAACCCTTCGCAAGGGCGTCGTCGAAAATAAAATATTCCCCGTACTTACCGGAAGTTCTCTGAAGAACAAAGGTGTGCAGCTTGTACTCGACGCGGTCGTCGACTATCTGCCGAGCCCACTCGATGTGCCGACGGCCGTGGGCAAGAACACTGACACTGGCGCCGAGGAGGAGCGCAAAGCATCCGACGACGCTCCGTTCGCGGCGCTCGTTTTCAAACTGCAGGTGGACCCGTTCGTCGGGAGCCTCGCGTTCTTCCGTGTGTACTCAGGCAAGCTCGAAGCGGGCGGCACGGTCTACAACTCTGCTAACAACAAAAAAGAACGCATTGGACGCATCGTCCGCTTGCAGGCAGACAAACGTGAGGACGTGAAGACAGTCTACGCGGGTGAGATCGCTGCGGCGGTCGGTTTGAAGGAGGTGAAGATCGGGCACACGCTTTGCGACGAGGCTCATCCTATTGCACTCGAATCCATCGTCTTTCCTGAGCCGGTCGTTTCTATGCGCATAGAGCCAAAGACGAAGGCAGATCAGGAAAAAATGGGCATTGCACTCTCTCGTCTCAGCGATGAAGACCCGACCTTCCGTGTTGCCTCCGATCCGGAGACGATGGAGACCATTGTTTCAGGTATGGGCGAGCTGCATCTCGAGATCATCGTCGATCGTATGAAGCGCGAATTCAACGTCGAAGCTTCGACCGGCAAACCGCAGGTCGCCTTTCGCGAGACCATTCAGGGGACCGCCGACGTCGAGTACAAACACATCAAGCAGACCGGTGGCCGTGGTCAGTACGGGCACGTGAAGATCCGCATCAAGCCACTAGAGCCTGTCGGGGAGGGAAAAAAGATAAAGAACAATGTCGAGCGCGAAGACCACTTCGAGTTCATCAACAACATCAAGGGTGGTGTCATCCCGCAGGAGTACATCACGCCTATCAAAAAGGGCATCAAGGAGGCGATGGACCGCGGTATTCTCGCCGGCTTCCAGATGGTGGACGTCTCCGTCGACCTCTACGATGGGAGTTATCACGACGTCGACTCTTCCGAGATAGCGTTCAAGCTCGCCGCGATCAACGCCTTCCAGGAAGCGGCGCAAAAAGCGAAGCCTGTCATTCTCGAGCCGATTATGAAACTCGAAGTTGTTGTTCCGGAGAAATTTATGGGCGACGTTACGGGTATGATAAACAGCAAGCGCGGCTCGATAGAGGCGATGGGCGAGCGCGGTCAGGCGCGCGTCATCACCTCGAAAGTGCCCCTTTCAGAGCTCTTTGGCTTCACAACGCAGCTACGCAGTCTCACCGAAGGTCGCGGCGTTCCCAACATGGAGTTCTCTCACTACGCTGTCGTTCCACGGAATGTGCAGGAAGACATCGTCGCATCCCGTAAGTAACGCGTTGTCTTTACTGGGGGAATACCCTGTCCAGCGCTGACTGGGAAAGGGAGAGGTGCCCTCGAACCGCTTCCGAGCGGTTCGTTGTATCGACACGATGATTCTGGAGGTCGGACGATCTCTTACCAAGAGGTAATTTATCTTGCAGTGCCAATTCAATGTCGACTCTTTGTATACCAGCCTCTTTCAGCATGGAGAAAAGTCCCACGTAATGCTCAATAGTATTGTTAGCGTAATTGTAAAACATCCGGAAGTGATCGTTGACACCGCGAGGTCCTCTCCCAGGCATTTTACTCAAAGCATCTGTCAACTCTCTTCTCACTCTCCGCAACTCGTCGATACACTCAGTGCACGTATTTCCTCGGCCCATGAATTGGCGTATTGCGTCGATCGGATGCTTTGCCACAAGCTCAAGCTTCTTAAAAGAATCATTACCGGATATTTTTTCACTACCACCGTTCATGCCACGAAGTATAGCAAGTGAGAATGTTGAGTCCCCAAACGTCCTCAAAACACTCTCGACAAATGCGAAAAATATGCAACTATTTTTATATTATCGGTAGTGTTCTAAACATGCCACTCTAATGAACAAAAAAATAACTGGCGTTGTGGGAGGGATTTTGTTTCTCTCGGCTCCGTTTCTGGCAGCGGCGCAAGTTACTGCAGCACCGCCAAATCTTTTAGAAACACTCCTTGCGCAGGTAGCAGCACTTCAGGAGCAGCTCGATACGCTTAAAAAGGCGCGGGGTGCGGAGCATTCTTCCGCTCCATCTTCGGTGCCGCCGGCGCAATGTATCGACCTCGCTTACAACCTCGGCGTCGACGATACCGACGGGGTGACAAATGGGGAAGTGACGAAACTCCAGCAGTTCCTCGCGCTCTTTCCCGATGTGTATCCAGAAGCGAGGATCACTGGTTACTTTGGGCCTGCAACTGAGCGCGCTATCCAGCGCTGGCAACGCTTGAAGAACATCGTTTCTTCCGGCGATGCAGAATCAACAGGTTTCGGCTTCGTGGGGCGTAAAACGCGCGCTGCGCTCGCATGCACGAGTCCTGTTGAAATTCCACCGGAAGTAACGCCTCTTCCTGCACCTGCTCCCACACCACCTCCTTCGCCGACTACGTTGACAACCTCGGGTTCGGTGTCGGCCCAGATCACCAGTACGGAACGCTTCTTCCCGACTTCAGAGGTGACATTCTCGGGCACAGCGCAGAACACGAGCTCTGTCATCATTGCTCCTGTGCGACCGTGGGACGGGTTTGAAAGTGCAGCCTACAGCAGCAGGATCGTTCCCGTCGTGAACGGGACATGGACGTATACGAACACGCTTGCGGACGGTAACTGGACGCTCATGGTACTTACCCCTGATGGCAGAGGTGGTCTTGCGAGCACGGAGTTCGTCGTCGTCGCTCCGACGAAGTATGACACATTGCGCGCCTACGCCGACAACACTCTCATCAACGAAGCGCCGAACAACAGGTACGAAGTAGCTCTCAACTACTGCAAAGGAACACTCGCGCTTCAGTATCCGACACAGGAGTTGCGTTGCACATGGGGTACAGAGACCATCTATTCGAGAGCGGCGTCAGGCGAAATTCAGGAAACGATACGCACGGACGGTCTTGGCACGTACACCGGCTATATGAATGGATCGGTATTTAACATCTCATATAACATCCGTCGTGATGTCGCGCTCGCGAACTGTACGTTGAATGCCGGATTGAACCCGACCGCTGTCATTCGCTGTGTGTGGAATGGCGAAGAAATATACTCTCGTTCCGCACAGACGACACCCCCACCTCCGCCCCCTACCCCCACACCACCCCCCCCGACACCAACTCCCCCTCCGCCGTCTCCTACGCCATCACCGTACGCGCAGAGCACGTACTATAGTCAGGGTGCATATACACCTCCTCCACCGCCTCCAACCCCCACACCCCCTCCTCCAACGCCACCACCACCATCGCCTTCACCATCTCCGTCGTCCGCGACAACCGCGAGTTGCTCAAGTTCTCCGTGCGTCGACCTTAAGATCAACGGTTCCGATGGGCCACTCTCACTCGCCGACAATCAGCAGATACAAGTCGACTGGACCTCGGCCGGCTGGAATATTTGCAGTCTTCACGGTGCGCGGGAGACAAGCAATGCTGATTCAGCCGTACTATGGCCTGCGGGCACATCTGGTTCTCGCACAATGTATGCGTATGTAACGCCGTACACGACCTTTATTCTTCTGCGTTGTTGGAACGAGGGAGTTGCTGGCAATATGTCGGACTACATCTATCTTTCGAACAGCGCTTCAGCCGCCTCGAGGTCAAACCTCGCGAATGTCCTCTCAGCGCTTGAATCAATACTCAAAGACATCCTCAGCGATCTCTAAGGTATCAACGCGTGTTTCCTCCACTCCGTACGGCTTTTGCCGCGCAGGACTCTCCACAAGACGTTGAAAATCGCTCTCGACAAATGCGAAAAATATGCAATAATTTTTCATTATCGGTAGTGTTCTTAACACGCCACTCCAATGCGAAAAACAATTAGCTTCGTCGCGGGGACCCTGTTTCTTGTTTCGCCGCTGCTTGTCTCGGCTCAAACAACAGAGCAGCTGCAGGTGCTTATTCAATCACTCCTTGCTCGGATAGCAGTACTTCAGCAGCAGATAGCCGAGATCGAAGCTTCTTCAGCGGCAGTCCAGCAGAATACAACGCCCACTCCTTCCCAGGCCCAGACGACATCAACCCAGGCAAGCACAACGGGGGCTCGCTGTGTTGTTCTCATACGTAACCTCGGGGCGGACGATACTGATGCTGATACAAATGGGGAGGTAAGCAAGCTTCAGCGCTTCCTTACAACGCAGTACGGGAACTTCCACGAACGCTACGTGACCGGTTACTTCGGCCCGGTGACCGAAGCGGCGGTACGGCAGTGGCAGAAAGAACACAGCCTTGTCTCTTCAGGTGATCCTAACTCGACCGGCTGGGGCTACGTAGGCCCCAAGACCCGTGCCGCAATGGCGGAAGGATGCGGGCCAGTACCCACGCCGCAGCCTCCACAGCCGACAACACACGCTAACTGTCCGGTTTACTCGATCCCCAAATGTCCATCAGGGCAACACTACCAGTATGGAGAGCAAACGTACGACCCAAGAGGCTGTCCGGTGTTTAATGGGAAGTGCGTACCCGATACCCCATCTGGTTCACTTTCTGCTTCTCCGACATCCGGCCCTGCACCGCTTACCGTGTACTTCCAAGGAAGCGGCTCGGCATTGACGCCGGGTGCGAGCATTAGTTTCGGTGACGGGGTGCAGAGCGGATATGGAGAAACAAACGTCAGTCACACATACCAAAACCCCGGCACATATACCGCCTTGCTACACAAGGATGGGGCCAAGGGCGAAGTCGTCGCCACCAAGACGATTACGGTGACCGGTAGCTCGCAGATTCCTGGGGTAACTATCATTGCTCCAAACGCGGAACAGTACGTTTACTATGGAAACTCACTGACAGTTTCGTGGCGTTCTTCCGGCTCTTTCCCGAAGGGGAGCAGAGCCTGCGTCTCATTGCGCAATGAAAGCACAGGCAACTATTTTGCATTTCCGCCAGACGGAGGCACGAGCTGTGTCGACGTCGCTGGTGCCGAGCCGACGCGCTCCGTCACCGGGAGAGTAATACGAAACGCAGGGTACGATCTTGCCCCCGACTTGTATAGGGCGCAGGTGATAGTCACAGGTCCTTCCACGAGCGAAAAAGATGGTCCTATCCTTGCACAGGACCAAAGTGACGTGTACTTTAAATTGCTAGATACAACAACGCCCGTGCCATCGTCTAGTATTTCCGTCACTGCACCCAACGGCGGGGAGCAGTGGGAGATAGGGCAGCTCAATACCGTCACGTGGAGTCCGTATGGCTACAACCCTGATGTGAACCCGGCGAAAGATGTTTCCGTGTATTTACAGCGTAAGGATGGAGGTAATGACGAGGGCTTTACCACGATTGGAAGGATAATGGACACAGGAAAAGCGTCACTTCATACGTACTTTAATCTAAACGACTATCAAACCTGGGCTTCACCAGGTCAATATTACGTATTAGTGAATAATCACGTGACCGGTACACGCGATCGAAGCGATGCGCCGTTCACGCTTCTGCCGCGTGGTGTTGACCTCAAGGTGAACGGTTCGGATGGGCCGGTGAAGCTCGGACAAAATCAGACAGTGTTACTTAACTGGACATCGAGCGGGGTTAGTTCATGCACCGTCAACGGTGTTCGTGCCAATGTGTCCGACACATCCTCGTACGGCATCAACAACCTTCCCGCTTCTTCGAGTGGATACAATGCATATTATGTTGGAAGCCAGTATGCCGGCGCCATCTACATCACATGCGCGCGTCTCGACGGGAGCATCCGAGGTGATTCCGTAGCGGTTAATGGTACAGACGCTCCGACGATAATCTCGAAAGTCCAAGTCGTGAGCCCCAACGGCGGGGAGCAGCTTACGCTCGGACAACAGAAAATCATCTCGTTCGAAGCTCAGGGGTTGAAATCATATTCGGTGGCATTGTACAAGAACGATCAATGGCTCCTTTGGCTAGCTAGGGATGTAGTGGTTGCCAACCCTGCGATACGGGACGAATTTGGGTATCCTTGGACACCGTCAGAACCGAAATACGGAGACGATCTCAACAATGCGGTATACAAAATCTACATCACCGGACAGAAAGCCGACGGCGCGGGCTATGTGGATGACAAATCCGACGCGCCGTTCAGCTTTATCGCCACGAATCCTACACAGACAAATCCGGTGGTCATTAGTTCTTTCACAGCCCCGTCGCCGTCGGTCGCGGCAGGACAATCGACGACGCTCTCGTGGGCGAGCAATCTTACACCCTCCGACTTCGAAACGTATGGCGGCTTCTGTGGCATTGAAGGACTGACGACCGACAACCGTGCGATACAGGTGTTCAACGGCCACAAGGCGAGCGGATCGGTCACCGTTGTGCCCGACTCCACCACGACCTACACACTCCTTTGCTCTTCTGGAGGGAAAGACGGCTCGCCGAGCGCACAAAAATCAGTGACGGTTTCAATTTCTGCATCGCCACTTCCTACCCCTATCGTGAACTCTTTTACCGCAACGCCAAGCTTGATAACGGCCGGGCAGTCGTCAAAACTTTCGTGGCATGCGTCCAACACAGAGTATGGTGGCTGCTACCTTTTTGAAGGTTCGTCGACCCAGTCCATCACACCGAGCAACAATTGGGGAGGAAGCGGCTCGTTCACTGTCACACCGTCTGCAACGAAGTCCTACACAATCTGGTGCACGTCGAGTTGGAAAGACGGCTCACCAACCGCGCAGAAGTCTCTCACTGTTACCGTAAATGCCCCAACACAGAGCGGACCGACACGCGTCCATATGCTTGGCGTCTACGAGGGCTCGTACCCGAGTGGGGGCGGGCATTCATATGGATATCACCCTGAAGGGACGATCAACGTAGCGCTCAGTGGATTCACGCTCACTCCCACCGTGTTGGTCTTAACATCGTATGAGCCGGTCAATTGGATCATCTCAAATCCCGACAACGTTCCCATCCAGAAGGTCATGACAGCCGGATACTATGCACAACGCGTTACCGGTATCAACGCCAGTGTCCCAATAGAGCACAAAGCAAACCTCTACACCTATACGCAAGGGGACGCAAAGTACGCCAGCATTCTTAATTGGTTGAGCTCGGTAGGTCTTCCACAGCCCAGCTCCTTTTCCGGTAGCTACACCGGGGCCAACTTCACCATATACACCGGTGACAAGGGTGCGGCTCCTGCCACATCAAACTATGCGAGCGCAAGCAATGATACACAACTCGCGAACGCGCTTGGTGCGCTTGAAACGGGGCTCAATGCGCTTCTCAATCTTTTGAAGTAAGTGCGTGGGTTGTTATGAACAGCGTCGCGCCGCCCTATAGGCGACGCGACGCTATACTTATGCATATGAGAAAACTTCCGATCACTATCGGAATCCTGTTGGGCATTACCCCTCTTTTTCTATCGGCACAAACAACAGATGAAATAAAGGCACAGCTGCAGGCACAAGTAGACGCGCTTCTGCAACAGGTCGGCGCCATCGAGCTTGAGATACAAAACGCGCAGGCGATCTACCTCCCGACCGTCCCCGCGCCCGCCCCGTCCCCGTTCGCGACACCCCCAACCCTGCAGACAGCATCATGCACCTCACTTACGCGCTCGCTCTCTATCGGCTCCGAAGGGAGTGACGTCACTTCACTCCAGCGCTTCCTCGCGTCAGATACGTCTCTCTATCCTGAGGGGATCGTCTCCGGCTATTTCGGCACGCTCACGGAAGCGGCGGTTCAGCGTTTTCAAGCGAAGAACGGTATCGTCTCAAGCGGCACACCTGAATCAACCGGCTACGGCGCGGTCGGTCCGCGTACTCGCGCTCTCGTTCAACAACAAAGCTGCAGTGGGGGAGTCGTGGAGCCTTCCATCGACGTCGGTGGAAATCAGCCGCGGTGCTCTATCATCGCCAACAAAAATTCAGTGAACGGTGGAGAGTCCGTTGTTGTTTCGTGGGACAGTATCAACGCGACCTACGCCATCGACAACACGACAGGCCAACCTGTATCGCTCTCTGGCTCAGCGACCTACTATCCCGCGGCAGCTACCACGTACACATTTTCCTTTTTCGGTGCGACGGTCGGCACACCCGCAGTGTGCAGCACACGCGTTTTTGTGAATGCACCGGTTTCGATCGTAGATCCACTGTTCCCCTACAGTGGACCGATACAACAAACACCGAACAGCAACGTTGATACGCTCATCGCCGCTCCGACGGCCGGCTCTGCACCACTGACGGTAAACTTCACGTTCCGACCAAGCTCGGGTATTCCCTGCACGAATCGTAATCTCACGCTTGAGTTCGGCGACGGTATAAGCAATATTCTGAATACCAACGTGTGCGCTTCATCTGGTATACGCACGACGTACCACACGTACCTCTCCAACGGTCCCTTTATCGCTCGTGTGTTCGACAACTCCGCCTGTGGGCCGAACTCCCGTTGTTCGCGGAGTACGGAGATCGCCAATACGGCCATCACCATCTCCGGGCTTGCCGCGTGTACGGCCGGCGGCGTCACGATACCGCACGGTTCCTCGCGTGAATTCTTCAACGTGACCGCGCAACTTCCGGGCTCTTCGTGCGCGAACAATAGTCTCTTGCGAGTGTGCAACAACGGGACACTTTCGGGTGACCCGAGCTATCAATACACCTCGTGCAATGTCGTCTCGCTCAAGTCGTGCACGATCGACGGAGTTACGATACCGCACGGTTCTTCGCGCGCCTTTTACTCGCAAGACTCCGTCTTTACCGGCAGCTCCTGCTCGTCCGTCTCGCAGACACGAGCGTGTACGAACGGCGTGCTTTCAGGAGAAGGTCAGTACAACAGAGCAAGCTGCGTCGTGAAGATCCCGAGCTGCACCCTCGATGGAAAGACGCTCGAACACGGCAACTCGGCGACCTTCTACTTTGCAAAAAATATTCCTGCGAACGAACTATGTTCTTCCTATGCGCAAACTCGTACCTGCATCAACGGCGCATTTACCGACTCCGACGCATATAAGTACAGCTCGTGCACACCGGTTTCCGCAAGTTCGTGTGCGCTCGACAACGCTGTTGTAACGAATGGTAATTCTGCGGTCTTTTACAAGCATCGTGTTCCGCCAGCCGGGACACTCTGCACCGCCTACGATCTTACGCGCACCTGCACGAACGGTGTGCTTTCGGGCGACAAAACCTTCGTGTATTCTTCGTGCACGAACGAGAGCCCGTGCACGCTCGATGGATTGACACTTGCGCACGCAAGCTCCTCCCTCTTCTACAAGGCAAGTACAGTTGCTTTCGGGAAAACCTGCGCCTCGGTCTCGCTCTCACGCACGTGCACCAACGGCAAGCTTTCAGGCAATACTGACTATAAATTCTCAAGCTGTGTTGTTACGGCACCGACCGCATCGGTGCAACAAAATCTCGCCAATACTCTCTCGGCTCTTGAGTCGGCAATCAAAACTCTCTTAACCCTGTTTCCGTAATAGTCTCGTAGTAATCTTAATGTAAGTCGTATGTCCACTGACATTAAAGGTCCGCTCACGCTTCTTATTGTACTCATCGGCATTATTGTGATCGGATATCTCTGGTTCATCCTTGTGGGTGCTCCGGCGACACCGAGCGGAGAAACTGTCGGGGAGAAATTCGTGCCCGGCCCGCCTTCGTCGGAAGTGCTCGCGCAGCTTGAAAAAAGCCGCGGGTTCGAGGTTCTTATTTCGTATACGGACAACGGATTCGAGCCGTCAGAAGCGACCATACGCCAAGGGGAGTCGGTGCGATTCACCAACAATTCCTCGTATGAGTTGTGGGTTGCCGCCGAGGGCGCGGACGGCGCCCCTCTCTACCCCGGTACGAGCGAGTGCGGCGGGAGCCCGCTGGATTCCTGCAAAGTCCTAAAGCCGCGCGATTTCTGGGAGTTCACCTTTGTGGCGAGTGGATCATGGCTGTTCAAGAACAACCTCGACAAAGAAAAATCTGGCGTGGTACGGGTCGAGGTCCGCTAGTCGCTATGAGTCAACGAATCATCACTATGTTCTTCGTTCCGGTGTTTACCGCCCTCTTTGTTCTGGTTCCGCAATTCGCGTTCGCGAATTCGCAGACATATTCCACGCCGGGCGCCGGTGCCTTCACGGTACCTGCCGGTGTGACAAGCATCAACGTATTCGTAATCGGCGGAGGCGGCGGAGGCGGCGGAGGCATAATTAACGAGGGTGGCGGCGGAGGTGGCGGGTGCGGTGGCGCCGTAAACGGCGGCACTATCAGCGTGACACCCGGAGAAGAGCTTTCTGTGACCGTTGGTGCTGGAGGCAACGGCGGTGGAAAGGGTCAGAATGGCAAAATAGGGGGAACCTCGCAGATCGGTTCCTATTCTGCGGCTGGTGGGAGCTATGGTGGTAAGGGGCAGTGGCCAGCGTCGGGATGGTATGGCCCTCCTGGCGGAAGCGGTGGCGGAAGCGGTGGGGGGGGTGGTGGAAACCCATACTGTGTTGGGTCATGGTGTTTCTTGGCTCCGAGCTATCTCGGTGGGACGGCGGGCAACAACCCTTCGCATGCGACAAACTATTATCCACCGAATGGCTACTGCACGGGCGGTGGGTGGTCGGTCGACCCGGCGACGACCATCACAAAGACCTCATATACGGCAGGCAGTGGTGGATGGGGGCGCAACTCGCCGAGTTCGTACGCATACTGCGGAGGCGGCGGTGGGGGCGGTGTCATCATCGATGGCAGTAGTACCGACGCACAGAGCGGACACGCGCCGACGAGCGGCACCTATGGCCCTTCGTGTCAGGCAAATGGTGGCAAGGGATATGGCGCCGGCGGGGGCGGTAGTTATTATGCAGGTGGTACGGCTAGTGGCGGGGCCGGAGCACCCGGCGTTGTGTACATAGAGTGGGATGACCCCGCAACCTGCACCATCTCCATCAACCCCTCTTCCGTCAACCAGGGCACGAGCGCGACACTCACCTGGTCCTCTTCCGGTCTCGACGATCCAGATGATTGGCTCTACATCGAAGGCATCGGGTACGTACAAAACTCTGGCTCAACAAGCATCACGCCGTCGCAGACAACAACATACACCGGCACAGCGAGCAACGAAGTCGGCACGGGACTGTGCGAAGCGACCCTCACCGTCCACCCCTCCTGCACGCTCGAAGAAAATATCATCGAGCACGGAGACTCCATCACCGCATACCAAGACGATGCCCCCGCATACGATTCTTCCTGTGTCTCACAAACGCGCACCTGCACCAATGGCACTCTCTCCGGTTCATACCAATACGCCTCTTGCACAGTGGGCGATCCCTCATCCTGTACGCTCGACGGCGCAACGCTCGCGCACGGCGAGAGCCACACCTTCTACTCAGAAGAAACTGCTCCGTCGGGGGGATCTTGTTCCTCACTCACCCAAGAGCGTACCTGCACCAATGGGACGCTCTCCGGCTCCTCCGAATACCAATACGCCTCGTGCGGTTGCACCGCCGCCTACTCCTGCTCCTCGCAAACCATCCAATACACAGACAGCTCGTGCGCTGTTTCCGACGTCACGACCTGTGTCGCTCCATCGTTCTGCTCTCCCGGTGTCCCCACCTGCGTGTATCCTCCGATGGGGTTCGTACCTTTCGGCGAGTTTACCGGCCACCTCATTGCTGTTCCGCAAGTCGTCTTTGCCGGTGATACCACGCGCCTCTACTGGAACGTCGACAATGCAGCAAGCTGTACCGTAACCGGAAATGGTGATTCGTGGAGCTTAATCTCCTCGGGTGCAAGTGGCCTTGAGACAAGTCCTATCGTCCAGCAAACTGTATATACGCTCCACTGTATCGCACCGGAAAACACCGTTCCACCAGAGGCGACGGAAGAGACCATCGTGAACGTCCTGCCGATATTCCAGGAGATCTAGCCCTGCATAAGTTCAGAAGTTCAGATACATTTGGCACTCCTCTAAATGAGGAGAAATGAAGCAGATATATCCGATTCGGGGAGCGGCGCGGTTGTATACAGACACGGTACGCTGGCACCATATGGCCTCGGAAAGAGCGAAGA